>JACLAB010011341.1_pt1 | contig 32510 bp, 20 predicted proteins | sample 8027921 | NCBI WGS metagenome assembly JACLAB01 (sample SAMN15725117, study PRJNA655200) | protist metagenome | isolation source: fluorescence activated cell sorting (FACS) single amplified genomes of... | place: USA: West Boothbay Harbor, Gulf of Maine | collected 2000-07-19 | reverse complement strand
CCACATTTTTAAACCCGAAAAGCCGGCTGTCGTCCAGATGGAATTTTTCGAATACCGCACACCGCGCCGTCGGCCGAACGCGCTGACCGTCGCGCGTGACGCGAAGTGACGTAACATCGCAACGCACCGTGACGCATCGCAGCATGACGCAGAACGACGCCGTCGACGCGCTCGTGACGGACCCACTGGGATTCATCCAGCGCGCGTTCGCTCGATCGACGACGACGACGACGACGAAGCCGACCGATGAGGATTGGGGCGTGCGCGAGACCGCGCTTGAACTCACACGATGCGAGGAAAAGTTCAACGCGCTGCCGGAGATTAACGCGCACGGCGGGGTGGAGACGATTCAAAACAACGCCCTGGTTCGGTTTCGCGGCTTGGTGCAGGACATGTACGAGCCGGAGTACTACGTCGGGGCGTATGAACGCGCGAATGGGGATGAGAAGACGTGGGTGACGACGAAATATGCGGAATCAACGATGGATGACGTGAACGGAGGGATCGGAGAGAGCGTACTGTTCGAGAGACGCGTGCTGTATTGCGTGCCGGTGCCGGGCGAACGGCGGTGGGTGGGCGAACGCGAGCGGGCGACGATGAACGAGCGGGCGGCTAGTGAAGATGCACACGGGGAGAAGCGAGCGCGAGAGGAGGAAGCACATATGGACGTGTGTGCGGATGCGAACGTGATGACGCCGACGACGGGGACGGCGATGTTGATTAGACCGGACATTGAACGCGTGAAAAAGGCGAGCGCGGGGGATCGCACGGCGCCGGATACTCCGGAACAGATTGGTGAAGAAGAGGTCCACGAGGAATCGCTCGATCAGTTGCTAAACTTTCCTCTTATTCCTGAGTCGCGTTCGCCGTGCATTGTGAAGTTGTACGGCGAAACGGACGACTCACTGAAGTTGAACGACGTCGTAGAATTTGTCGGCATGCTGTACTATGCGCCAGAACTCGGAGTCGAGAAACGGGATCAGCAGATGGAAGACAGCCCGAACGCCGCTTTGTACGCGTCATCGGCGTTTCCCGAGGAAGATGCGTCCAAGAATCCGGTGACGAGTTTGGTTCCTAGATTCCACGCCTTGGCGTACAAGGTGACGTCCCAGAATAAATTTGTCAACTCGACGCCGGTGGAACGCTTCAGTGAAACCGAAATGGAAACTTCGCACAAGCTCTCGCCAGAGCAGGTTAATTCGGCGCGCTCTAAATTACTGGATATGCTTACTAACGTCCTCGGTGGTGATGTTTTTGCAGCGGAGTTGGTGTTGATGACGTTGATTTCGCGCGTCCACACGCGAACGGACATGCTCACATTGGGTAAGTTTTCTGTCAACCTCACCGGATGTAAATTGGATTCGTGCGAAACGGGAACGATATCTGAAATGCTGTCTACTGTGATCGGTCAGGTGTGCCCGAGCACTGCACACCTTCCCGTGACAGTACCCGCGCTTAACGCACGCTCGTGGTCGCCGAAGAAGGATTACGTGTACAACCGTCTTCGCTCTGGTCCGTTGCAACTTGCCGCGAGCACAGTTTTGCTATTGGACGAGACCAAACTGGAGGCCGGTACTTTGACTGAGATTGGCATTCGAAACGTCGATGCGCTGAAGTCGCTGTCTACGTTGCAAGATCTCGAGTACGATTTTCAGTATCATCAGATGCGAATGCCCGTGGACGTTCCGCTCATCATCTTGTCCGACACGAAGAGCATCATTCCGGCGGACGTTATCGTACCTTTGCGACGCGTGCGTCAGCCGAAAGTCATCGAAACCACCGAAGATGAACTTGCAATCATGCGTGCCTTCGTCTCCGGAGCTCGCATGACTAAGCACACGATCTCTGAACAAACATCTGCGGACATCGAAACCGAAATCGTCGCCGCTCGCAAAAACGACAAGGCGTTGACGCAAGAAGTTTTACATTTGCTGCTCACCATGGCGCGTCTCCACGCCCTCGCCCTCGGAGGTTCAGAAGTCACGAAGCAGACGTGGATCGAAACCGTCGAAATCAATCGCCGTGTCGCCGAACGGAATCGCGTCGTTTAGCAGGTTGTCAACGTCGTCGCTTCCCCACGACCGTCATTGTCCCGCGCGTGTGCGCCCGTCTCGCGCGTGTTGAACGCACCGACGCACGCATGACGTCTTCACACCTTCGTCGCGCCATCTCGCGTCTCGCGCTCCGCGTCTCGTCCTCTATCGTCGTCGCGCGCGCGGCGACAACGCGCGACGTCTTGCACGCGTCGTGTGCCACGTGGACGCCGCGACACGACCGCGTGTGGCGCTCGACGCGCCCGTTCGCGTCCGACGTTGATCGACCGGCATCGTCTGTGACGGCAGAGGAACCGAAAGACGTCGAAGACGCCTCACCATCGACGCCGAACGCGAGAAAAGATTTATACATGATGTTCACGTGCGGGCGGTGCGACGCGCGCGCTGCGAGAGGATTCAGTCGCCAAGCGTACGAAAACGGCGTCGTCATCGTGACTTGCCCGGGATGTCAAGCGAAACACGTCGTCGCCGATCGAATGGGATGGTTCGGCGAGCCGGGGAGCGTGGAGGATTTCATCGCGCAAAAGACGGACGCGGAGGATGGCGAAGGCGGCGTCGCGCGCGGATCGATGAAACTCGTCGAAGGCGAAGATGGGACGTTAGAGATAGATAAGAGTGAGCTCGAAGAGTGGTTGAAGAAGTTCACCGCGAGTAAAGGCGCGTAGTCCGCGTTCGATTGTAATCATAGCTTTAGACTAGTAGACAGACGCCGGAGTCCCGTCCCGGTCGCCACCTCACTTCGCCGCGGCCGAGCAACGATGTCGTCCGATCCCGCGTGCTCGGTCGCTCGCATCGAGCTCGAACCTAAATGGCTCACTTTACAGCGCGACCACAACGAGCGCGTCGAGCGCGAGCGCGCAGCCGCGCGCGCCGATGTTTCGACAACCAACTTTGAGAGAAGCCACTACGCGGCGTTTTTCGACGCGCTCGCGTTCGAAGTCGCGCCGGAAGACGAGTGGACGGCGCGCGAGCGCATACTCGAAGCCTTTCGCGACGCGCACGTCGACGGCAACGTCGAGCGCGACGCGTTCATGAGCGAACTCGGCGAACACTTGGTGTCGAAATTCGGGACAAAGGCGCTGCGACGCCGCAAGGACAACCTCAACATAACGAGCGCGCGAGTCCCGAGCGAAAAGGTGAATCTTAGGGTGAATAAAAAGCTAGCCAAGGCGAAACGGATGAAGGGGCGACAGCTCGATCCCAACAGAAGTCGGAAAATTGTCGCCTCAAAGGCGGAAGACGCGATATCGTCGAGATATATGACGGAGTTTTTGCAGCTGCACTGCGCGACGGAGTTGGTTGAGAGCCGAGTGTTCCCGGACGCAAAGGAGTTGACGGAGAGTTTCTCGGCGTTCAACGCGTGGCGTACGCATCTGAGCGATGATTTTAGTGCACATGATCCCAACATCACGCTCGTGTCCGTGGGAGATGGTCACACGCCGCGAACCGCAGCCTTGTTTGCGTTTCGTACGCGCTGGAATTGCGTCGCGGTGGATCCGGAGATGGGCTTCGCGAAGGACTCCAAAGCGTCGTACGACATCGATCGTTTGCAGCATCACTGCGCAAAAATCGAAGAGATGCGCATCAAAACTAAACGGTGTATCATCGTCATGGTGCACGCGCACGTGTCTTTAGCGACGACATTGCGTTCAATCCAGGCTGAAGACGGCACCGCCGCGTGCATCGCGTTGCCCTGTTGCAACTACTATTCCGCAATAGACGCCCCGAATCGAGCGGTGCCAGAGTATGAGGACATGTCCGTCATCTCCCCACATCGCACCGTGCGAGTCTGGAAAGCGCTTCCGTGCGGTACAAGCGAGTCGCCCCAATAGGAGTAGGTGTAGCCTAGCTGTAGCTGTAGCTCCGCCGCCGACAAAACCGACCGATCGACAGAGACCGACGCGCGTCCGCAGCCGACACTGCGCGCGCCCACGCGACGCGAGAATGAGTGACAAAGACGCGCAAAGCATCTCTCGCGGCGAGCGCTCGAATTTGCTCGCGCGCAACGCCGCGACAACGACGCCGTTCGCTGAGGGTGTTGCGAGCATCCTGGACGAAGAGCGCGGTGAGACCGACGTGAGCGAGCGATCCCGAGCGAGAACGTCGACGTCGCGAGGATATCTCGCGAGTGTTGCGCTGATGGCGTGTGCGGTCGGCGCGGGGATGGCGGTCGCGTCGCGCGGGGGGGTCGACGACGCGAGGACGAGCGCACGAGCTCGTGGCGGTGGGAAATCGACGCTCGGGATCAGTGGAGCGACGGGAGTGCGGACGTATATCATAGCAGATACGTCGCCCGGAGACGAGATGGAGAGATCTAGGAAAGGACGCGATTACGTGTTCAACCTGTTCAAAACGCACGGTGGTTTGAGCGACGCCGAAGCGCGCAATACTGTGGAAATCTCGAGTGCGACGTTTCCTTCGCTTTGGCCGGATACCTTCGAGACAGCGCGAAGCGCGACGCACGATGTACTAGCGGGAGCCCTTGCTGCTTCAGAAGCGAACGTTCCAACCAGTGAGTTGCCGTATCCCATCAGACAGGTTCACGAATCGCAGCTCAATCCACAGCACCGTTGCGTCGGCGAAAAATGCGTATTCCCGTATAACCACCACCTTGGATGTCTTCTATCTCACATGTCTGTGTGGAAGAAAGCTATTTCGCGAGGTGAGGATCGGTTTGCCGTGTGGGAGCAAGATGGTATGGGGATCGCTTCCGTGAGCCCGCTTGACTACACAGAGCTCGGACGCCAGCTTCCTCGCGACGCAGATATGGTCTGGCTCCTCCCCATTGGAAGAAGCACCGGTCAATTCGTGAAAAAGTTCCGCTCAAGGGCGTTTGGCACGTGGGGGAAAGGTACCTGGGGTCTCGTAAAGACAGACTGGTCGCCCGAATCGATGCACACGGCGATGAATTCAACGCACGTTTATTTGTACAAGTGGAACAAAATGTGCTCGTGGGCAGGAACGGCAGCTCTCATGTTCACCAAGCAAGGCGTCGAGAAAATTCTTCGGTACAGTACCGAACACAGTCTCGACATGATCGATGCTTTCCTCATTCGCGGATGCATCCATAAATCGGGAAAGACGAGTCGTCTTTCCTTGAACTGTTATCACGCGTCGAGCGTGCCAACCAAGAAAGAGCTCCTGGGTGGAATCGTGCCCGATTGGTACACTGACGAAACCGTGGGCGATCGAGCACTTCCTCAAGAGCAGGTTGACGCCATGGATCGGGATGACGCCAAGTTCAACTCGCTTGGTTGTCAGCGCGGCGGCGACGAGTTCAAGTCAAAATCTGCCTGGATTCCCACGTCCTGGGCTGGAGACGACTCCGCGGATTCGTGCGTTCCCTCCTGGAACGCCCCGGTGGACGTGTGCGATGCATCCGTGAAGTATCCACTCGATGGACACAAGTACTCATACCTCGGCAGCGCGATGTTGCGTACAAAGCCCGAGCGTTAGCGACGCTTGTAAAGAAACAGCCACACCAACGTGTTCTTCTCGCCAGGACTCTACGACACAGTCGCATTCGCGCGCGCGCGACGCGACGCCGCGTCGTCCGTCGCGATGGAAGATCTCCAGAAGAACATCGTGAAAATTCAGGACGACCTCGACCTCAAGGTGTTTCGCCCGTTGCAGAAGCGCGCGTTCGACGCTTCGTCCAAGTGCTGCGACGGGGACAAATCGAGGGAAAGCTTTCAGGCGTGTCTCGAACGCGCGGGACAGGCGACATCGCAGGCGGAGCACGCGGTGATGCAGACGCTCGGACAGTTTCAGCAACGCGTGCAGCGGTGCGTGGTGCAGTGTCAAGATAAGGCGCAATCTATCGTGGAGGCGAAAGGGGTCGAGAAGGCGCAGGCGCAGATGGAGAGTTGCGCGAACGACTGCGGCAAGTTCTACGTGAAAGAATTGAATTCAATCGGGGCGAAGTTGATGAAGGAGCACAAACCGTAGTGCAAAAAAAAAGAAGCTTAATTTACTAGAGTGTTGTTACTAAAGACTAAATCTATAGCGCCATCTGATGCGTTACGACGTCTTCTTCGAGCTCTCGCTCGCACGAAAAGCTTCTCTGCGACGAAGCTGGAAGTGACGCATCTCACGCATGAAGCCTAACATTAGCGGGAAAATCGTCGGCAATATGATTGGCATCACTGATGCGACTTTGTACTCGAACGGAAAAGACTCGAGACCGCCGAGAGAGAATGGATCGAAGAACGCTCTCTCCGCCGCCGCGTGCGCCGAGCGCGCGCTCGCGCCGGCTTCGTCGTACCGTGCGTTCTGCGCCAAATCAATCGCTCGTTCGAGTGCTTCAACCGACTCCAGTATTCTTTCAGCGATAGCGTCCGGAACAGCGATGTCCGCTATGCTCGAGATGACCTCGTCAAGCGATTTCAAAGTAGAAATCGTCGATTGCGAATCGGCAACCAATCGCGAATGCACAAGCGCATCGACCTCCCACGTCGCGAAACCGGTGTGCTTAGGCGGTAAAACCTTTGCTCCGAATTTTTGCAGAAATTCGCCCGCGCCTAAATGAATCCTAAGCTGGCGCACGAAAGCGTTCACGACGTTTACAACTTCGTCGTTTCGCAGTCTGATTTCGTTTTCGCCGCGAGCCACCGCACATCCTGGAGGATTGACGACCACGAGCCCACCCCAACCTTCGACGATAAACGCATTTGTCGCCGTTAATTCATGATTATCATCCAACACATACAGTGGACACTCGGTTTGAGGCGGTACGTACACCACAAAGTGCAACGGTTTCCCGTCGATGGGCGTGTACGTCACGGACGTGTCGATCGGCCAGTCTGAATCTATGAAGAATGGTGTCTGCTTCGAGTCAACCACGTATCCCCTGTGTTTGTCCGACCACATCGGTCGCACCCGACTGCGTGCGTGTCGCAACACTTGTGCCTCGATCCGCACCTCTAATACGCGACTCAACGCTTCCGGGAGCGCGCCGAGAAACGGTTGCTCGACGTCGCGTTGAAAATCCCATGAAAACGCGTACCCGGGCGTCGGCTCCGCGTTCACCAGACTAAACGATGCGAGCAAGATACCGTCCGATGTCGTGAGAAACGGTGACGCGCTGGGTGTCGTTTCATCGGCAGGCGCGAACAGCGCGCGAAGTCGTTCCTCCAGTTCATCCGCGAGGAGACGCTCGTCGTCGAATCGCATCCATGCCGCTCGGTGCGTCCCGACGACAAATTTCCGACGCTCTTCATCGTTTTCACCGCGACGATCGCGCACGACGACGAAGTCGTACACCGTCGCGTTCTCGTCCGCGAGCGCGCGCGTCCGCGCGTCGACGTCTTCGTCCGACGCCGCCGCGAGCGCGTCCATCCATCCCTCGCCTCGCCTCGGCGTCGCCGCCTCGATCGTCACCCAACGCGCGACGTCCTCTAATCCTCGCCTTCGCGCCACCTCTCGCACGATGTTTTCTCCTCCCTCCGCGTCGATCCACACTCGCGCTCGCGCCCGTCGCGTCGACGTCGCTCGCGCCGCGCGCGTCGCCGCGTCCTCGTGATCCACCCTCGCCGTCCTCGCTCTCGTCGGCACCGTCACCGCGCGCGCCGCCATCGCGAGCGCGACGCCGAGCGTCGTCAGCGCGTGCGCGAGCATCGCCAACCGTTTCCCGCGCGGCGTCGCGCCTCCCTTTGCGAATCTCGCGCGCTCGGCGTCGTCTCTCGGCGCGTGCGCGCGCGCGCGACGCGCCTCCCTCGCCGCGCGCGCGACGACGACGACGACGACGACGACGAGCGCCGCGCGATCGCTCGACGCCGACATCGCGATCGTCGCGCGCGCGCCGCTCTGATGCCGGACGACGAACGTCGACGAGGACGCGAGACGGCGACGCGCGCGGATGCGAACGATGGACGAGGACGACGCGACGACGCGGGAAGAGGAAGACGAGACGACGAGGCACGCCGACGAGGCGGCGTCGGGACGGCGCGGCGCGAGGGCGACGCGCGAGACGCGCTGGGGGGGAGCGTTCGTGTGCTTCGCGGGGGCGAAACAACGAGGGAGCGCGTCGTCGTCGTCGCGCGGCGGGGCGGCGACGGGAGGACGGTGTCGACGACGGTCGGAGCTCGTGGCGCTGGAGGAACTCGGGTGCGAGATGAAGCGAGATTTCGGCGCGGCTGGGTTCTTGGCGGCGGCGCGGGAGGCGAACGTGCACGAGTGCGAGGATAGCGGGATGCTGGCCGTGTTCGTGGGGGAGTTGGAGAATTTGGAGGAAATGGCGCGAGATTGTGATTTGCCGAGCGACGCGAACCCGGCGCACGTGGTGACGCAATTGCGGTCTACGTACGGAACGCACTTTCTGGATGAACTCAAGGGGAGTTGGGCGTTCGCCATGGTGCATCCGCAGCGAGAAGCGGTGTTCGCGGCGGTCGATCGCGACGGTACGCACACGATTTACCGTGGACGAGGGTGTGAGGGCGGGGTGATCATCATGTACGCCCCGCGAGGGTCGAGTTTTAACCCGCGACAGTGCGCCGCGCTAGATGTATTTGAGCTCACAAAGGTGCCCGCGGGGAGCTTCATCAGCGGCAACAAACACATCTCACCGCATCGATACGTGCTGACGAAGAGCGATCAAGATTTGGCCGATACGTATAATACGTTCGACGACATTCAATACGGTGGCGGCGATGGCACCGGACTGAACGATTTTTCAAAGTTGAAGGCGTCTCTCGAAACGCCTTCAGCGGATTGATTCTTTTGTAATACCGAGCAGCGGCGCTGAGAAACAAACAAACAATCATCTAAATGACAAAAAATAATCTACCACGAATTAAAGCTTGGAGACGCCGAAGTTACCGCGGCTCAGCTTTGGTTGCAAGAGCTCGGTGTATCCGGGTGGCGTGTGCTTTCTGTTGAACGGCGCCGCTTGTACTTCTTCGTACAGTCGGCGGTAGACGTCTCCATCCTTCGCACCGAGCGCGGAGTTTAAGAAATAGTCGTGCAGTCCAAAAGAGTCAACGAGCGCTGCCGCATCTGGTCGAATTTCAGACAAAAGTTTAAAGATTTCTTGTCGAATCTCGGCCGCTTGTTCGCCGTCGATGTGCCCGTCTTCCAAAAACTCACCCATCGTGTCATCCATACCACACAAACCGTGAAGGCAGACGAGGCGATGCAACACGTTTAACGTTTCCGCACTCACTCGAGATCGAGTCTCGTCGTACGCGAGGACGAAATTATACATGACGACGAACGCGCAATGCGCCTTCGCCGCGCCGATCCACTGTACCATGTGTACTCGCATCGCTTCGTCAGGCGACAAATCGCCCGTCACCTTGGAGGCTTCCGTGACTAACCGCCACGCCCGATGGGCGTACGCATCGAGGATGGCCTTTTCATCGCGTAAACTTGCGCCGAGAGCAAGCGCGCTCCGAGAACTTGCACCGTCGAGATAACGGAGCGCGTCCACAGGTGGTTGGCCATTGAGCATTTTTCGGTGCGCCTTTAACAAATACCGAGCGGTTTGTAAGCAAAGCACGTTGTTGTCACCTTCATACGTCACGTTGGGGGCGTAGGTGGCTAGTGTAGTGCCGAATCCCGCTAGGTTCATGTAGCCGTGACCACCGCACGTTAGACGACATGCTTCGATGGCATCCTTCGTCGCCCACGAACAGTACGCCTTGAGCCCGCTCGATGTGGCGTGAAGCTCTGGAAGGGCGGAGAAGTCCTTTTTCTCGCGGGAGTCCCTCTGGAACTCAAAATACATACGGCGCATGTAATCAGACGTGCAGTGAAAGGCAAATGCCTTAGCGAGAATGGGAAACAGCGTTCGCTGGCTGTGCTGATAATTGATAACTTGGCACTCCATCCCCGTCACCTCGTCGGCGTTCGATTGCCGGCGAACTAAATTGTATCGAATCGCAATAGTGACGGCTTTCTTCATGTAAAGCGCGGCGTTCATAACGATGTCGGAGCGAATGAAGACCATCGTACCGTACGAAACTTTCGCCACCGGCGCTGGCACGTACGTACCGTCGCGTTCAACCTTGGAGTGACCCATCAACATTGCTCGGCGTGGGACGCGAACGTGATCAAATCTCAGAAACCCGTTGTCGACGGCGTTGTAGCCCATCTTGTTACCGATATCACCTATCGTGCATCCTGGTAACGGCTCATGCGTCTTATTATCGCGAATTTGCACCACGAACGGATGCACGCCATGATCGACGCCTTTGGTGAACAATCGAGCCATCACGACGGCGTGTGTGGACGTCTTTCCCAATCCGCCCGGCCACCATTTTGTGCTCGTCAACGTCGGCGAGTGCACGACGAACTCCTCGCGCTCTTCATCATAAGTCGCCGTCGTTTCTAGCCCTCTCAAGTAGGTTCCATGTCCGAGCTCCGTCTGCGCGTACGTCCCCACGCACTCCAGCTTTACGCACTTTGGAATCCAATACTTTCGCTGTTCCTCGTCCCCTTGCCCTTGAATCGTGGGAATGAACATTCCTAGGTGTAAGTCCAGCCCCCCGGGTTCGTCGATCAACTCCCGCATGATTCGCGCCACGGCGATGGGTTCTTTCTCATTCATGCTCGCCACCGCGCTCGGCAGCGCCAAGTACATTCGCAGCGTGCGCTCGTACAGTTCGTCCCGCTCGTCAAAGTACTTGCCTCGCTTACTGAATGCCTCGTTCGTCGTCATCACCGACGCGATTCGCTGACGCAATTTATAATTATCCTTCCCTCCCGCGAGCAAGACCTCGAGTTCGCGCGAGTTGAACGACGCCCGCGCGCGCTCGAGTCGCAAATCTTCCTTCGGGTCGCTCGTGCTCGCCGCGATGACGTCGCTCGACGGTTCGACGAGCGCGCGTGTGTGCGCGTCCACGACGCGGTGGCCGCGACCATCGCGCGAGTCGTCGAGCATCGCGCTCGTCCGCGACGTCGGGTCGGTCGCCGGACGTTCGGCGCGGATCAGTGACGCAAGATGCGCAACAATCCACAGTCATCCACAAGACCTCGTCTGCTCGTCGCGGGTGCGTTGCATAAAATTACAGCTTTATGTTGACTATTGCGCTTCGCGCTGCTTTCGGCGAGTGTCCAAAACGGCGAGAATGCGGCGCAATGTGATACCCTCGCCCGCTCCGTAGCCGTCGACGACGGAGTCCACGCCTGGGAACTCGCCGCCGCGCTGGAGCTGGTTGCGCACCATGACGGAAAAACCACCGGCTGACGTGGCTTCGGAACACGTCGCCTGGGATCCACCGATAAAGATGACGTTCTCGGAAGAAAACCCGCGCTGGATGGCGATTTCAGATATCACTTCGGCGGTGAGCATCGAGCGACGACTCGTGGAGAACATCCCAGCATCGATGATGACGTCCGAGTTGAAGTTTTGGCGCTGCAAATTGCCGCCGATTTCCGGGGCGAGCAAATCGCCCTTGGTCTTCTTCATCATTCGCGCCGCCTCCGAACGCGCCTGGGAAGCGATACCTTTGGTGGCGTTGAAACTTTCCGGTGCACCTGTGATGGAAATCGCCGCCGAGCGAAGTGGACCCAACCCGTGAAGCGCGGCTTCCAACACTCGATCCTCGCTCGTGGACGCCGTCTCGGAGATGATGAGCACTTGTAGCTTGTCGTTTTCGCGAATACAATCATCCACGAATCGCTCAACCCCGCTTCGAAGCTTGAGCGCGTGCTCGTCAATCATCAACTGGAACTGTTTCTCTTTCTCGTCGATCAAGTCGCGAAGGAATACGTCCCTCATCCGCGCTTCGTCCTCCCTCGACATCCCCGTCGGCGCGCCCGCGTCGACGACGCCCGCCGCGTCCGCGAGCGGCACCATATCCCCGAGTCTCTTTATCGCCTTCAAGTACTCGTCGTTATCGATCGCCCTTTTCGCCGTCGCGTTCAACTCGCTCGGGTACCCGTAAAAGTGAAAGTACCGCTCCAGCATCCCGTACGCGCTCCCGCCGCCGCTTCGCAACAGCGACGCGTACTCCCTGTGGTCCCAGTTCGCGCTCCGCACCCCTTTCGCCGCGAACGCGCGATTAAACGCGACTCGGTGCCCGTCCCCGTGCACGTCCACGAGCGCGCCGTCGCACTCAATCATCACCAGCGTCGTCTTCCCGTGCGCGCCGTCCACGACCTCCGTCGACGCGCGCGTCGCGCGCGCGCCCCGTCGACGCGCATTCAAACCACCGCGCCACGCGAATCGCGTCGCGCGCGCGCCCGCGCGTCTCGCCGTCGTCATCGGCGTCATCGTCGTCATCGTCGTCATCGTCGTCGTCGTCGTCGTCGTCGTCGTCGTCGTCGCCGACGCGGCGCGCGCGACGTCCGCGAACGAACGCACGCACCGACGAGTGCGGGCGCGCGTTCGACGTTCGAAATCGAACGCGCGCCGCGTCCGTCCGTCGGTTTTGCGCCACGTGGCGTGTTTTTTCCATCCGACGCGCCGCCCGCCGGCGACGACGACGACGACGGATGGACGACGGATGACCGACGACCGACGACCGACGCTACTCGACCGCGCGACGGGACCGCGCGAGGACCCGAGCCGAGTCGCGCGCGGTGTCGGTGACCCGGCGCGCGACCCGGCGCGGCGTCGGTGACCGCGGCGTCGGCGCGCGAACGCGCGCGAACGCGCCTATCCATCGGCGCTCGCCAACGTTCGGGCGCGAGAAAGTTTGAACGCGACGGCGCGCGGAGGCGCGCGGGATGGAGTACGCGGAGTACAGACCCGATAGTAAAAACGTCGTGCTGAAGAATCGCAGCGCGTATCGATTGGTCGGACACACGTGCGCGACGTACGCGCAGTACGTGGTGTACGTCGCCGAGGGCGTGGCGAAGAATACGTTCAACGCGCTGCGAGGGATAAAAGACTGGCGGACGGATGATGAGAATGGGGAAAAGAATGACTTGACGCCGCTGAGCGCGGGTAAGGCTAAGGACTTTTTCTACATCGGGAACATGTACGGAAACATCGAGGATACGTTTAATCGACCGATTTATTCGTCGCCGGAGGATTTTATCGACGTCGCGATTCGGGCGCCGGAACACAACCGCGGGTACTTTGCGCGCTTGCAAGCGACGCCAGAGTCGAGAAGGTGCTTGAATTTGGGGAGTTATAATTATCTCGGGTTCGGTGGCGTCAACGAGCACTGCACACCGGTTGTGGAGAAATCTTTGAGCGAGTATCCAGTGACGAGCGGATCGCCCGCGGCGGAGCTCGGACGAGACAAAAACTTGCGCGAGGTGGAAGATCTCGTGGCCAGATTCGTAGGCAAAGAGAGCGCGTGCGTGGTCGGTATGGGCTTTGCGACGAATAGTACGGTGATTCCGGCGCTTTGCTCGAAGGGCGACTTGATCATTTCTGATGCCTTAAATCACGCATCGATCGTTGAAGGCGCGCGCTTGAGCGGGGCAAAGATTCGCCCGTTTAAGCACCAGTGCGTGGGTGACTTGGAACTCATCTTACAAGACGCGGTTTTGGGTGGATACAATTACAACAAGATTGTCGTCATCGTGGAAGGTATTTATTCCATGGAAGGTGAAGTTTGCAACTTGAAGCCGATCGTGGAGGTGGCGAAAATGTACGGCGCGCACGTGTACTTGGACGAGGCACACTCCATCGGCGCCGTCGGTCCGACGGGGCGAGGCGTGTGTGAAGAGCTTGGCGTTGATACCAAGGACATCACCGTCATGATGGGTACTTTTACCAAGTCATTCGGTGCCGCCGGTGGATACGTGGCGGGTGATAAAGAGGTTGTGGAAGCCGTGAAGCGCTTTTCGCTCGGGTACACCGAGGCGGTTTCCATGGCGCCGGCGGTGTGCGCACAAGTCCTCTCATCTTTGCGTTTGATTTCCGGCGAAGACGGCACAGATATCGGAAAGAAAAAGCTTGATGCGCTCCGAGCAAACTCGGAATTTTTTCGTGATGGCTTAGTAGCGCTTGGCTTGGAAGTTCTCGGCCATCATCCGTCACCAATCATGCCCGTCATGCTCTATCAACCATACAAGATTGGCGATTTCTCTCGTCTTGCTTTCAATCGTGGTTTAGCCGTGGTCGTCGTCGGTTCTCCCGCCACGCCGATAACGCTGCCGCGTGTGCGCTTCTGCATTTCTGCTGCGCACAAGAGGGCCGATCTGGAGAATGCATTGCACGTGATTTCTGACATTGCCGACGAGCTTTGCCTCAAGTTTAAGAAGTATCCCGCGAACCGATTTTTTCCGGGTTCCATCGAGGAGCTCGAAAAGCGAGAGCACAAAGAGAGTAAGAAACGAGTAGAGCACGCGTTAAAAAACAGAGAAAAGGCTTTGGAGTCTGCGTCTCGACTCCACTGGGCCCCCGTTTCCGTGGGCAGCAAGGTAAACGAAGAGATGAAACTCGAAGATGCCAAGGTTGAGCAGTTCGCCAAGTCCGAGATGAAGGATTCGTACGACATGGTACTTAGCTCGCAAGATTTCTTAGATTTGACCCTCGACGAAACCATGCGATCTCAGTGCGCTGAAACTATTCATCGCTATGGTCTCGGATCGTGCTCACCTCGTGGTTTTTATGGCACATTCCGTCCGCACATGGATTTGGAAGCCAAGATTGCGAAATTTCTCGGCGTGGGTGAAGCTGTGCTTTACTCTTTCGGCGTTTGCACTGCGTCCAGTGTCATTCAAGCTTTAGCGTCAAAAAGTGATGTGGCTGTGGTCGATCGAGGCGTTGGACCGAGTATCATCGCTGGTTTACGTTTGGCGAAGCTCGAAATTAGATGGTACAATCACGCCGATCCTGCTGATGCGGCGCGTGTTTTTGCGCAAATTGAAACCGAAGATGGTTCCACGTCTGCGAGGCTCACCCGACCTGTCAGACGTCGATGGTTGATTACTGAAGCATGTTTTGGCTCCACCGGTCGATGTGCGCCTCTCCGTGAACTTGTAGCTTTGAAGGATCATCACCATGCACGAATGATTCTCGATGAGTCGTTCTCCTTTGGCGCCATGGGTGAAAGTGGTCGTGGTCTGATTGAACACGTTGGACTACCCAGCAGCTCTGTTGATGTCATTTGTGCTTCGTTGGAGAACGCGTGCGCATCTGTGGGTGGTTTTGTGGCCGGAGATACGGGAGTCGTGGCTTACCAACGCTTGATGGGAAGTGGTTACGTCTTCTCAGCGTCCTTACCGCCCTACCTCGCGACGGCTTCTTTACACGCCATCAGCCGCATCGAAGCTGAACCGGCCATGGTTGAAAAGCTTCATGACGCGGCGCGACGTACTCGCAGCGCACTCGTCAGTGGAGACATTCCCGGTATGACTACTGATGCAGATGCCGACTCGCCAGTCATCCCCGTCAAGCTCTCAGCCGGCGTTGGGAGCGGGGACGAGAACATGCTTCTGCATCGCATCGCTGCTCGTATGCGAAGTAAAGGATTTGGTGTGTGCGTGGCTCGAGTCAGTCCTGTCATTTTACCGTCCCACCGCCCCCCGCCGTCCCTTCGTCTATATGCGCACGCCAGTCACACGGCGGACAAGATTGACAAGATGCTCACAGTGCTTCGAGATGCTGCGTTGGATATCCTCCCGCAGCACGCTTTAGCGTCGCCATTGCCGCAAAAGCGACCGTCGCTCGATCATCAAGTTCACGTTTCGCCCAGGTCACTATTCACATCGCAGTCGTACTGTACTGATGCGCCAAGTGTGCCGAAAACGTTCAATAGCAAAGAACTCGAAGCCATCAGGAAAAAGATGATGGTTGAAGAAGAGATGGAAGAAACCAAGGCTTGGAAACTTTCGCTTCTCGATAACGACATCGATGAAGAGCCGAACAGTCTTTCCGTGCCTCTGCTCGTGGGTTTACTCTGGTGTCACAATTTATTCCGCCGTTACATCATCGGTCAAATCAACATCACCAAACACTTGGTTCCTAACATTCTCACTAAAGTTGGCTTGCATCCAGAGCAAGTCGGAACCGTCGGTCGCACTTTCCACGTCATTTCAATGTGGTTAGGCAGCCGAAACTTTTACTATTTAGTACTTCCCGTTATCGTGTGGACTGTGGACAGCAGTTACGCGCAGTTAATGATGATTATTTACTGCATGAGCTGCGCCTACGGCTGCCTGACGAAGGGTACGATGAGCACTCAGAGCTCGAGTAAGCGACCGGCGCAAAGTTCTCTCGGCGCTCTAGCTCCTCATAAGGTGTACGCATGGCCATCGATTGCTGGTATGAATGCTTCCGCCATTCCTTTCTTCGTGCTTCGTTGGAGATACGGCAGCGTGCCGCTCTGGGAGATGGAGCATCCTTACATCGTCGTCGGAGATTACCTACTCGCATTCGCTTATATGATGGCGATCGTAATCAGCCGCTTGGCCACTGGTGAGTCGCCAGCCAATATGCAGGGTGGTGTAGTACTCGGTGCGGTCGGGCTGCGACTGGTTTTACCTCTCATGGATTGGTGCAACGCCGGCCTCCAGGCTGGGACGGTGATGACGACGCAAGGCGCTTCTTTCCTCGCCTTGACGTCCGCGGCGATTCTTCTTTTCCCTGTACCGCTGAACAGCCGAGGTCACATTCTTGTCGCCGCGCAGACGTGCTACCGCCGCATGTGGCGCACCTTGTTTTACATGCTTGCATTCATAGTGGGCGCGATTTGGCGCGAAAAGCCGACGAAAGTCGCGGCGTTTCCAACGACAATCCGTGAGTGGTTCACCTTGATTGCCGCGAAGGCTATCATCGGCCACATCGTTCTTTACGTCGTTGTTCTCGCGATTGGATCCCTCGCTAAGATTAGTTTCGAAGGTGCCCTTCGCCTCTATGTGCGAGAGATTAAACCGCGTGTGCAAAAGCCCGGGCACAAGAGCGGCTCCGTCGGCACGGTGCACATGCGCCGCGCCGCACTCTACTTCGTCGAGCTCGCCCAGGACATCACCGCCGGTCTCACCACTGCGAACGTTGTTCCAAAAATTTTCGACGCGCTCGCAATTTAAAAGACGCTGTAACATCATTCGTTTTTCAATAGTCTTGTCCGCCAGCTGCGAAAGAAAGAAAGCGCCCGCCTCTCGGAGGTTGTCTTTTCCACAAGATGAGGGAGGTGCCGACGCCAGTTCGCGCTCGACGTCGAAGATGTCCGCCACCGCGAACTCTCGCGCGTACGTCGCTGACGTCAAATCCCGGTCTTCGTCCCGTGGACGACGCGCTGTGAAATCGCGCCGCGCGCACACCACGCCGCGCGCCGTCGGCGTGAGCGATGACGTCGTCACATCTTCGTCGTCGTCCTCTTCTGATTCTATCGAGAACGGGCCGTGTAAGATGAATATTTACGCCCTGGCCGCGTGTGCGGGACGCGGTGAAGCCGCGACGACGCAGCAGCGCGACGAGATGCGCGCGCTTGTGCGCTCGTTGACGAATCCCACGGCGGCGCCGGCGCGAGACGAGCGGCTCAACGGAACGTGGGAGTTGGTGTACGAGAGCAGCGGTTTTCCGTTCCGCTCGTCCCCGTTTTTTTGGGCCGTGGGTAAGCTCCTTGGTGAGAATGCTGACTTCTTTTACGGCGCGCACGAGCATCAGACGAGCATGTTTGGCGGCGGCTGCGGGACGTGCTTGCAGAAAATCTCCGAAGGCGCGCTCGAGAGCGACTGCATCGTCAAGGCTTCGCTGGGCGTCCCACTCCTCGGATTCGCCCCGCTTTTCTCTGGATACGGTTCCGTGATAACTAAGGGTACGACTCGGGTGTTGGACGACGACACGATCGCGATGCCACTGGGATCTTTGTCGACGACGGTGCGGCAAGACGACGCCAATGTTTTGCCAGCGTTGAACTTCTTGAATGGCACCACGGTTCCCGTAGGCGACGTCATGGGTCGAATCGCCGATGGTGAGTCCGAGGTCACCATGCGCATAACTTACCTCGACGAGGACATGCGCGTGAGCGAGTTAGAGGACGGCACGCAGCTGGTCTATCGTCGACGCGTCGCGTAAACATTCTTGTGCAATAAATTTAAGGTTGAACTCGACTTCGACTTCACCGCCTCATACGGTCGCGCGTCGTGTATCATGCGAGCTTACGCGACGAAAGCAAAAGCGTGTGCGAATGTGTGTCGTGCGTCCGACGCTCGTGGCTCGAATCGGCCAACTGTCGCCGTGCGTCGACGTCGAACGACGACGTTGGCGCACAAAGATAAAGCCGACGTCGTCGTCATCGGTGGCGGACTAGCCGGTCTTGCGGCGTGTAACGAACTAGAAAAACGTGGGGCCGATTACGTCTTGCTTGAATCCAGCGACGATGTCGGCGGGCGCGTGCGCACAGACATCGTCGATGGGTTCTTGCTCGATCGAGGCTTTGCCATCTTTCTCACTGGATATCCTGAGGCGCAGAAAGTGTTGAACTACGACGCGTTGGAGTTGAAGCCGTTTTATGCAGGCGCGGACGTGCGATTCAACGGTGCGTTTCATCGCGTGGCGGATCCGTTTCGTCACCCGCTGGATGGGTTACAGTCGTTGACGAATCCGGTGGGGAGCGTCGCGGACAAGGTGCTCGTCGGGCTGGTGCGATTCCAAACCTTGCTAGCGATGGGAACGCTGGATGAAATGATGTCAGCCGACGGAGAGACGACGATCATGAAGCGTTTAAAGAATTTTGGATTCAGTGATGAGATGATTGATCGATTTTTTCGTCCATTTATGGCGGGGATTTTCTTCAACCGCGAGCTGACGACATCGAGCAGACTGTTCAATTTCGTGATGCGCATGCTTGCGACTGGGCAGAACTGTCTGCCGGCCAAAGGGATCGGAGCGGTGAGCGCTCAGCTGCGCGGTTATCTCACGGCTGACAGAGTTCGCGTCAACGCCAAGGTGACGACATTGAGCGAGCGAGACGCTGACATGTCTAGAACGCTCACGCTTGACAACGGAGAAACAGTGACGGCAAACAAGTCCGTCATCATAGCGTGTGAAGGGCCTGAGGCAGCCAGATTACTCGGTGGCTCCTTGGAGCAGAGTCCAAGTAAACCAGAGTCCGCAGTCGGCACGATGTGCCTGTATTTCTCCATGGACAAGGCACCAACGGATGATGCCATTTTGTATTTGGACGGCGACAACAAAGGGGGTATCGTAAATAATTGCTGCTTTCCCAGTAACGTGGCGCCTTCCTATGCCCCATCCGGGAAAGCGTTGGCTTCTGTGTCTATCATTGGTGTCCCGAGCGAAGACGACGCTAAGATGGAGGCCAAGGTTCGCGATGAACTTTCTTCGTGGTTTGGTGACGACCAAGTTGCGACGTGGCGTTTGTTACGCACCTATCGCATCCCGTACGCGCAGCCCAATCAAGAGCCTCCGACGAACTTTGCTCGTTCGAGCGTTTTGGGCGATGGATTATTCATCGCAGGCGATCATCGAAGCTCTTCCACGTTCGACGGTGCGCTCGTTTCCGGAAGAATCGCAGCAGAGGCGGCGACCAAATAGACACCCGTAGAAGCCTGCCTCACAACAAGACCGCGTGCATGCGCGCTAGTAATTTGACATCCCAACGCGTAGAAGTACATACCTATCGTGCACCGATTTCGCGCACGTATCGTCGTCGCACGCGCGCCTCGGGGATGACGACGACGCACGAAGACGTACCCACGGCGACGAATTACCTCACGCCGATGCGAACGATGGAAGACCTTCAAACCGCGGAAAGAGCGCGCGATGCGGTGGTTTTGTTGAACTACGACCTGCCTCCGCACGCACTGTCTCTGTGGTTGTCGTGTTCGTACAGAGTGTGCGCGGACGGGGGAGCGAATCGCGTGCAAGACTTGCGAGCGGCGTACGACGCGGCGACGAAAGAGTTGAACTACAACGGAGATGACGTGTTTAAGCACCCTCATCGAATCGTGGGTGATATGGATAGCGTATGGGGGTCTGTTGCGTCGTTATATCGCGATAACAAAGCGTACGGATGCCTGTTGGATGATCAAAGCGATGACCAGGATTCGACAGACTTTGTCAAGTGTCTGAGAGCCATAGTGAAACACAAGCCGGAAGTCAAGCGCGTGTTCACCTTGGGCGCACTTGGAGGACGGCTGGACCACGTTTTATACAACATGAAGACTCTGTTTGATTTTCCAGAGCTCGAGATTGTTCTGATTGGAGACCATTCGATGGCGCGCGCGGTGCCCACGGGCGAAACAATCATCAAACGCGACACACGTTACAAACTCATGCACTGTGGATTGGTGCCATTACAAGGCGACGCGCGCGTGTCAACCGTTGGTTTAAAGTGGGATTTGAACGATGAAGTGATGTCTTTCAACGCCGGTGGATTGATCTCAACAAGTAACCAGTTCATCGAGGACAAGGTAGTCATTCGGACCGATGTTCCGCTTTTGTTTACGGCGTCTCCGCCGATGCCACTTTGACAAGGAACGAGGCGTCTGAGGAACGCAAAAAATATAGATAATCGCTTAGTGCTCAAGTGAGCGAATAGACGTAGACCTTAGCGTGTTTCAATCACACAAATCTATCGTTAAAATTCTAAACGCTAGTTCGAGGAAGCCGCCACGCGCATCCCTCAGATTGGCTTGACCTTCATGTGTAACGTGATGAGCGAAAACACCAAGCACTTCAAATCTTGCACCAGGTAATAAAAGTTCCTAAAGCCGTCCGGATCTTTACTATTCTGTACGTCCAACAGCGACCCAATCTTTGACGTCGTGAAGGATGTGTGATCGTCTCCGTACACAATCTCCAACTCCTGTCGCCCCTCACGATCGGGCTCGGGCCAATTTCGATCGTCCTCTTTCATCACTTCGCTCTCTTTGATGATTCGCGCCACCTCATTCAGCATCTCGCGCGACACCGTCATCTCTTTACGAATGCACGTGTCATTCTTGTAGTTTGAGTTGTTCGCGTATCGAAGCTTGCCGCACGGGCGAAACTCGAACTCGAGGAACTCGTGCCCGAATCGGCCTTTGTGTCCGACGTAGTACCGCACGTAGAAGTCATCCATGGCCCTTTGCGGCAGGGCGCGGCGCGTCTGCTTATGGGACGCGACCCAACAGAGGTTTCAGAGAGTCTCCCAAAAAGTGCATTGGCGGGAGAAATCGTCATCGCGCGACGCCGCACGAGCGCTCGCGCTGCGCGGTCAAACAACATGGACGATGAGGCGTTAAAATCGCCACCATCGCTCGCGCGCGGTGATGCTCGAGTGGTGACGCTCAACGCCTCCGTCGATGGCGTCGAGCCCGCGCTCGTGGTGACCACGCACGCGGGGTCGCAGTACGCCTTCAACGTCCCCGAGGGATTCGCCAGGCTCGCGCTGGAGTGTAAGATTCGACCGACGGGAAAATTGCGAGCTGTGTTCGCCGCGGACGATTCCGCAGCCTCGCTGGGGGGGCTAACGGGGTTGATTTTGCGCCTGTCCGCGGATGGGCACGAACGGTTGGCAGTGGTGGGGCCGAGCGGAACGAGCGCCCAAGTTGAGGGCGCTCGGAAATGTACGCGGTGGGTGCATCCTGAAGTTGATGGAGTTGAGCTGTGCGCGAATTCTAAACGGTGTGGGGGTATTGGGTGTTACGCCGACAACGCTGTGACGGTCTGGCCGCTGTTTCTTGAAGACACATGTGAATGTCTAGTCTGCGAGTGGGAGAATCATAGGCGTCAGACGGCGACCACGAGTGATGAAGAGGAGGATGTAGATGAGGGAGGCCATATTGGCGGCGAACAAAGTGAACTCGTAGAAGACGATAAGATGGCGTCGCCGTCATCTCGTGTGAAAATGACAAGTACGGACAATACAAAGACGGCGTGCGTGGGTTACGTTTGCGAAGTCAAGGAATTTGACGATGCGCCTGGTGTGCGCGTTGCGATTATTCATGTGAAAAGTATGGATTTGATTGCACGACTTGATCAGAATCCGACGCTGAATTGCTTCGCATCAAAGGATCTGCACTCACTGGATGCAATGTTCCATTGTTCGCCAACCGACGTCGCGGACGCTCCTGGTTATAAGTCATGGTTAGAATCAGTCGATTGCGAGCACTTTTTCTGCCGTGCTCAAAATGAACTGGGTTTTCGCGCTAGCGCCCGAATGTCTCTGCGATTGAACACAGTCGATGCGGAATCGTTTCCCATTCCGAGGGCGTTTGGAGACAGCGATGCCAAACAGCGAGTGAGTGATAAATTCACAAGCCTTGGGCTGTGTGCTTGTGTGCATATTCGGAAGAACACTGTCGCGAAGTGCGAGGTAGATCATGTAGTGTTTCGTCCTGATGATGTTGATCCCGACGCAGTACTGAATGAGCTTGCGACGAAACACCCAGAGCTCGCTGCGGCAGCGCAAGCATCACTCACCAGAATACACCGAAAAGAGATGGTTGATCTCGAAGAAAACGGAGATGCTGAGACAAGTCAAGCCGTGGCGTCAAATTTGAAATCGCGCTTAATGCGGGGCTTGATAGGGAGGAAGAAGCAAAAGATAGAAAATGATACCGAGGTGATTTTCCTTGGCACTGGGTCCGCCGAGCCAAACAAATATCGGGGGAGTAGCGGCATCCTCACTGAATTGCCGCGGTCAGTAGCGGCGAAAACGTCCAAAACATGGATGATGTTAGACTGCGGTGAGGGGACCGTGGGTTCGATTCAAAGAATGTTTGGATGCGCGACGATGAAAAGGATTGTCAAGAATCTGAAAGTTGTTTGGATTTCACATCATCACGCAGATCACATGCTTGGTGTTCGTGGTTTATTGGAAGTACATGCTCGCGTTTGCAACGCGCCTTTGACGCTTGTGGGCCCAAGGGTCCTCGAGGAATGGCTACATACTTGCGGTGTGTCCCAAAATCTATATCATTTCGTCCATTCGCGCGACTTGTTTGCAGGACCATTTGGCCGTCTGCCACCGCCTCCGCCGCCCACAAAATTGCAGAGCGTGTCGCGATCACCTCTGCCACCTCCGCCGCCACTAGATGAAGGAAATCAACGACATTCAATTTTTGATCAATCCAATGCCTCGGCTAAGTCTATGGAGAGCCGTCTCATGCAGTTGTGTGGATTGAGTCGATTTGAGGCCGTGGCCGTTGAACACTGTCGCGACGCCGCGGCCCTCGTCGTCGGATCGCCATCTGGGTGGAGTCTGGCTTACTCTGGAGATTGCAGACCGTCGCGAGGTTTCGCCCGTGCAGCAAAAGGGTGTGCCTTGATGATCCATGAGGCGACTTTTGATAACGACCTGAGTGACCATGCGGTGCGGAAACGACATTCCACCACCGCTGAGGCACTTCAAATTGCGGCAGACGCTGGAGTAAAACATATCGTCTTGACGCATTTCAGTCAAAGATATCCCAAAGCAATTTATCTCGATGAGGTTAAGATTAAACCTATTATCGCTTTCGATGGATTTCGGTTGCGTTATAGTCAGCTTGAGCGTGTTCAAAACTTGCAACATATCATTACGATGGTGAACGGTGTTTCGAGCTCCAACGTCGACAAGATATAACTGTAGATTTGTAGTCACAAAAGCGCGCGCATAGAAGTATGCTTCTTCAGTTGGGCTATCGTCGATGTTTTGCAAGCGTCGTGCATGCGCAGACCGAGTCTGTGACGTATTTTCTCGCGGACGCATGTCATGGCGTCGGTTTCACTCTGGCAAAGAGTATTCTGGGAAAATCACCCATGACTAAACTCGCGGCCGCGACGCAGAGCACGGCGTGCGCGCAAGAATTCAAGAACGCTTTCTGGGACGGCGACCGACTGATAACATCATCTTTTGACCTGACTGACCAACGTCAGTTGGAAAATTTTGTATCGAGGTCGAAGTATAGTCTAGGTGACGACGTTCAAGTCTTGCTCGCGAATGTAGGAGAATTACCGAGTCGATGGCAGCGCCAGTTTCTTACAACGCCTTTAATCGGAGATACGATCGCGAGTGAATGGATCCGACTGTGTAAAGACGTTGCCGCCGTTGGAATTTTACTGAAGACCATACTGCCGTCCATGATGGTGGCGCCCACACTCATCGGACGCCGAAAAGTTGTTGCAATATTTTCGCATCAATCACCACGTGCATCGGCAGTGAACGCCGTTGCGTTCAAAGTTGCGAATGCTGCGCTTGACGAGCTTGTACGATCAACGAGCGTAGAGTTAGCTCGAAACGCAGCGCAATCGGAATTTGTTGTCGTAAAAGTCTCCACGCCGATTCTCGCCGATCGCGGGGCACAACTTGAGTGGTGCACAGAAGTCAGCAAGCAGATAGATCGGCTCAGAAAAGATGAGAGTTTTGCACTCCAGTACGATGGTCAAAGCTTACCCATTCCAGGGTATCTAGCGCAGATTGACACTTTTGGGTACGATTCTAATGTGATGTGAAGTGTGTTACAAGCTTCTAATACTACGAGTGTCGGAACGTCGTCGGCGCGCTGCTGCGCAGGTGCGAGCTACAGCTCGAGGAAAAGCCGCAGCCGGCGTCGACGTCGGCGATGGATGAATTCACGAGTACGATTGCCAGTTGAATGCGATATCTAGTTCCCCACTTTTAGCGTTACCAACCTTGAACCTAGCTTCCATTGATCCACCGTGTTCTAAGATGGTGGCGATGGGTACTTCAAGGTTACCCATAAAGTTACTCTTTGTTCCAATCGGGAAGGTTGAATCGACGTCGAACAACTCGATTATGACCTTGCTTTGTTCGCTCGCCGGGGAGAATTCGAATCTTGCATTGAACTCTGGATTGAGATTCTTGTAATGTATCTTGGAAGTGTACACGATGAAATCTTTTCCATCCTTGTTTTTCTTACGCGCGCTTTTGCGCGTCTCCTTATCCATCAAGGCGGAGCTTGAACTCATGCTCTCAACGGGAAGCTTGACTTTGACGTAGGGATCAGATAACCCGTTTGAGTCCATCACCTGCAGATTGATTCCGCGAATCACATGAACAGTCAACAACCCGAGCCCCGCAAAGAGCTCCTTTGCGGCAACGCTACCAAATTGTATGAATTGAGTATTCAGCAATAGTCGCATCGGTGGCTTCTTCACGTTCCCAGCTACCTGCTCAGGGAAATCGAGCCACAATTCTTTTTCGGCGCCATCTTCCGTTGCGTCTTTGATTGTATCAATCCGCACCTCTGTCATCGCGAGTCGAGTTTCGTAGCTAAGCGGGTCTGAATCATAGTCGAGCACGCTTACTTTCAGCGTGCGTAAGTCAACGTCATCGACCGGAATGTAAAAAGTCTCATTCCAAATTGGATCTTCGTTGTTCATCATGGTGGTAGTTTGCACTTGTAACCCATGCTTTTTGACGAACATCTTCACATACGGATCTGTTTTCGAAAGTAGATCCGTTCTCGGGATGTTTTCAGCTCGCACCACAGTCGCCTTGAGAACCCCAGTGTTACGCAATTGCAACATGTGAGTATCGTACCACTTGAAGGGTTTGATTTCTCCGTCCGGCATGGTAATTGGATCGAAGTTGAAGCTCAAAGGTATGACTAGTCGTTCGGGCTGAATGAACATGTCACCAAGTAGGTCGGCAACGAATTCTTCCAACCATTTATCGACGACATTGTACAGCACATCCAAACCACTAGGAAGCTCGCAATGAAATTCAACGATGGGTCGTTCTGTCATGGAAACTGTTAAACCACCGAGCGGACTTGGGAGTGGCACCAGCGGGTTGAGAGTGATTCTCAATTTCGTATAGATTTCGAGATCTTTGACCGCAATATTTATATCCGCTCCAATGTGCGTCTTTGCAGCGAGGACGATGTTCGATTTCCCAGCCCAAGCAAAATCTACGTCGATGCTCGTCGCCATTCCTTCAGCTTTCGTACCTACGTAGGTGAAGTTTCTGAATACGAATGGGTTCTCACCAAAATCAAGTTCTTTAAACGTCAAACGCTTCAACATAGACGGTCTAGTCGCTTCCATGAGCGGATCAAGTATTTCTCGCAACATATCACTGACTGCTTTGTTGTAGAACGGCCACACGGTAGTCAATAAATTGTTGAGCCAAGGAACGAGTTCGTCAGGGCGATACCTTGCCCACACCGGCGCTGCGTTCATGTACTGCATATCATTTGTACGCACGGCAGGTAAGCCCATAAGCTCAGTCATGCGTGCTGCATTCTTTTCAATTTCCAAGAAGGCCGATAACACTGCATCGATCTCTGCTCGAGATTGAAGACGCGTCTCGTGCTTCCTCACTACCAACCATCCACCTATGAAAGCGAAGAGAAAAGAGAAAACACCTCGGTTATTGCTCAACCAGTCGATGCTATAAATAACCGTCACCTGCCACGTGAAGCAGATCGCACAGATGATCGCCGTGGCAATCTGCGACTGAACCAACGAAGCGCGCCAAAACATGCGCTCAATTTGTATCTTTAAACTCAGCAGCACGTACACGATCAGAATGGTGGACGCAAACGCAAGCAATCTGCGAATATGCGATGCCGTCGAGGCGTCTGGCGAAAGCTTTCCGGAAAAGACGACGTTCGGCACATAAGTCATTGCGAGCATAGCCAACATTCCAATTTTACTCAAGTTCAATCCAGCCTCCTTGGCCGAAGACTTCAACATCTCCGGCGTCGGTCCGTTGAAAATCGGACCAGTTCCAGGAATATACGTCGAAAAGTCAGCTATATCGAACACGTTTCTCTCTCGCAGTACGTGGTCGCCTCGAGAAAGATCGCCGATGGCATATGCCTTTGGCTTTTGCACCGTATCTTCTTGCTTGATATCCGGTGGTGCGATCCATTCAGGACCTTCCCATTTCGGTAACACGTTGGGAGCTAATTTAGGTTCATTTTCGTATCTCTTAAGTCGAGCGCTCAACTCCACAGCTTCTTCCGTCTTCGTAGCTTTATCGCGGATGTCCAGGCGCAGACGAGAGTCGTCATCGTTGTCGGCGAGAATCTTTCGCGTTTGATCGCTCAAGGATTCATTCCGACGCGGAGTGAACGTATCGATCCTTTGTATGTCTTCATCAATCATATCGTCCTCATTACCCGCCGCCAGCGCGCTTTTCTTCTTCTCCTTGAAATCCTTGCTCTTTGGCTTCTGAGTCTTCGACGCGGTCGAAGCGTGCTTGTCGTCATCGCTCCTCGGAAGGATGCCACTGATACCGCCGCTCATATTTCCACTGCTAGTTCTTAGCTCCTCCGAGGATTTCAAGCTCGCAGCTGACTCCAAACGTCGTCCATCGGCCGTCTTTCGTAATTGGAACTCCGTCTCCTCGGCCTCGGGAGCGTCGACGCTTTTCGAGCAACACGAACCCATCGTTGCGACTGCGCGACGACGGGCGCGACTTGATGCTTAAATACTCGTGCCGGTGTGGAGAATCCGTGACCGCACGTGCGGGGAGCGCGTTAAAGTGAGGCTCGATTGAACGATTAATTAGCGCCGCTCCGATCGATCAACCGAGCGGGTTGAGCTGGGTAACAACAGAAGAGTACCTCGGAATGGGTGACGACGCGATGCCTGGAAGACTAGGCGAGATCGTAAAAGAAATAGATTTGAAGTGCATCATCGTCGCTATTCAATGAAAACGGGGTACTAAGGATTAAGAATAGTGCTATCGCCGATATGAAGCAGGTTGTTTCAACTCAACCGCCCGCGGCGAACCTGGCGAGTCTCTTGAGCGCCGGGAACCAATAGGAAACTTCTTCCCAGTGCTTCTGCGAGAGATACAGCAAGATTGAGTTCACCGCGGGTGTGTTTCCGGACGCTAAACAGTCAGAGAGTGTCACCAGCGCCTCCACGACGGGCTCCGTGATGGTGTTCTCGTCGTCCGCGCCCGCCGCAGCTCCTGTGTTGTTCAAGAAGACGAACAACCCACCGATTTTGTTCGATATCCCTTCGAGTTCCTTCAATTTCATCGGCGGTGCGCCTTGCATGGCGAGCTGATACTTTTCTCGCAGCGTGTTCACGATTGATAAATTATTCTGTCTCACTCGAGAGACGTCGGTGTTTTCAATCGTAGCCGAAGCCGGCGGCTTCGGCCAACCCGGCGCTGGGCCAACCCACGCTCCACCGCTACAATATCTCTCTCTACCTCTCAACGACGTCACCGTCGACGCACTCGGTGAAGGCGTAGACACAGGGACGCCACCAACGACGCGTTGCGGCGCCGCAGAGGGCGCAAACTGAGCCGGCGAAGGGTGTCCGACCAACGGCATCGCCAGCGTTCCCGTGTGCGCGATGGCGCCCGGGTTGAACACTGTTACGTTTGCCGGCGTCGGCGACACCGCTTGAGGCGCGATTGACGCCGTGGGCGAAGGCACGGCGGGCGGAACGAGCGCTGTCGGTGGTGCCAGAGGCGCCGTCGAAACCGACGCCGCGACGTTTTCTTCGCGCCATCCCTGCGTCGGGGGCGCACCAGGGACGAACCCGCCGCGTGCACCGAGCGAACTCAGCGGGGGTTGGCTGGTGAACCCCATGAAGGGCGCAGGCACCGCGCAGTGTGGCTTAAGATGGTGATCGCTGGGTGCTCGAGTGCGAGTGCGAGTGCGGACGACGCGAGACGTTTCAAAGAAGAGATGGAGACGCTATGTTTACTACTCGAACTCGGTCTACGGCTATGCTGGAATACAATCTATTAAGCTATTTCTAATTTTCATGGTCGTTTGTCGCGTGTACGTTCTACACGAACGAGAAAACCATATCCACTTCGCCATGCACGAGGCGAATTTGACGTGACTTGACGAATTTCAAAGAGCACTCGACCACAGATTCGCCCGATCTTCCTAGATCGCTGTCGTTCAAAGGCGCTTCAGAGGGAACGCATGGCATATAATGCGAAGTTCCTAACGGTAAAGCACCTCGAGTGAACGTGTGTCGCCATGAGGGAGTTAAATCCCAGATGTACACAAACGATAATTTGTCCAAATACGCCGCTACTTGATTCCCATCCGCATCGAACGACACTGCTTTCACAGAGAGCTCACCGGAATCGTACTCATCCATGGAAATCGATCGCATGTGGTCGACGAGTACGTTTGAAGAGTGTTTGACGCTGTTTTCGGGTGAGGTAAGGAGGCCGAGTGGATTCGACCAATTCGTCGCCAAGGCTTCACTCGTGGCTCTGTCAGTTAAATCTGTATGATTATCCTCCAAGGTTCGCCACTTCGTGGCAGTTTGTAAGTCGTATACGATCATGACAGTACCGTTTTTCACAGCTCCATGTATGGCAGCCGTAAAACGCTGCGTCTCGCGATGGAAAGCCATCGATGAGGATTTACCAAGCTCAGTCAATAAAACGTTGACGCCTTGCAAGCAACTTTTCCTCAACGCTGAATTCGAGGGATTCAGCGCTAGCATCACGGTATCCATCAAGTAGGCAGCGTGAACTTGCAGCATTTTCACATTAGTCTGAGCGACGCGCATGAGCGCCATGAAGGCTAGCATGTGAGCCGGATGCTCTGGAGCCAGACTACGAAGACGGTTGTTCATGTGCGTAAAGAAGAACGGCGGGCTCGCTCCAGCGAAAGCCGAGAGCACGTCGCTCAGCGCTTCTCGGTTGATCATGGACTCAGTGGGATCGGTTGACATGCTCATAACTTTCGAAGAAAGCTCAAACACTTCTTCCAGGGCTTTGTTGGGATCGGCTAAACAGGACATCCAGTTTGAGTGCTTGATGCCTTCTGTCAATAAAGCAGCGGAGGTCAGGACGACCGTCTTACTGGGGGATTTCAACCCCTCCAGAAGGGCGCGAGAGATCTTGATATTCCAGCTGTCGTGCACAGTCGTATTCGGTGTCAAGCAAGCCGTGCTTGAGATTATTAAACCGAGTAAACCGTTCCCGAATTGGGAGTTGGGCGTCAAGCGATCCCATCTTGCGAATTGCTCGCACGTGAACAAATCATCCGGCGCTGCAAGCTCGAAAGACGGTGGTAAGGATTTCATAAGACAAGCGCACAGGAGTCTTTTCGAAGCTTGGCGCACGCACTCGACTTTGTCCATGCAATGCCACGCGTAAAAAACTAAATCCGCGTCATCAACTACCCTATTCCTTGCCTCGACTGCTTCCATCACTTCGACGTACGGCGCCATGCTCACCGCCTCGCTCACTTGAACAATTCTGATGGCCGTGGCCGCCATAAAGAGACGGAGCTCGCGAGTTGTTGACGGCTTTTTCATACTGCGGACACCTGGTAAGTCAAAAGTTACCGAACCTTTCGCACCGATGACACTCACGTCTGAGTATCTCGACTTGTTTGCGAAGAATTCATCAAATATGCTGGCGTCGAGGTTGCCTTCGGTTGATAGCACGAGCATTCCTAACAGTAGGTGCAGCGCGCGTACTTCTTCGTCAACGAACGATCCGCTTATCACTGATGGCGATGATTTTATCGAATCGAGACTGATTCTTCGTTTAACACCGTGCGAAGGGAGACCATTCGATGCCGGGTCTAGTAACGCGTTGATGTCTGCGCTGATCGCGAACACGTTTGTTTGCACGCATCTCCACATCAATGGCTGAGGACGTCTCCTCGTGTACTTCCACTGACGCTGCGCCGGACCCAGCATGCCATGGAGCACGACGTGAAAAGACCCTTCCCGAAGATTGGCCATCATCGCTTGCACAGCGCCTCCCGTCAAGTGGCGCTCCAACACCCCCGTGAGAATGTCCCAAACGTGCAAGCTTCCGTCCTTACTCAGCACGGCTAGAACGCCTCGAGGTGCGTTCCATATCATTTCTTTGACTCCGAAACCGTTTCCAGGCATGATGAAATTAACGGCCCACGTGTCAGCGGACACTAGACCGAGCAATCCGTCATCGCCGATGGTGATGAACATGTTGTTCCAGCTCGCATCGCGAGCACTCATAGGTGCGGGGAGAAGCCACCGCACCGGACCTTGGTGGTGACGTAGCACGGCCATATTTTTCGATGATGCGTAGTCCCATGCGCGAACTGTGCCATCCTTGCCACCCGATAATAAAAAGGATTCCTTCTTATCGCCAGTCCAGTCCAGCAAGGAAAGCACGGCGCCGTCGTGTCCGCGGAAACTCGTCGACGGTGCGCTGCTTCCGTACAATGGCTGGGAACATATGGTCCCATCAGAGTAGCCGTACACGTACGATTCGGGGGCGTATCGTGCTCCTTTCGCGGGTGCACACGAAGTCACGACCACGTTCGAGGGAGAAGACTCCCATCTATCTGCCAAGGAAAACGAACCAGCCGGAGAAGACACGACGCAACAATCTTCACTGCCTTGCGCGCACACGCGTCCGATCGCGGTGTCGAGCTCGTGATGAAAAACGTCACGCTCGCGCACGTCACCGATGTATTGCACGATCGGTTTAGCGATATTATTCCACCCAGTCAAATCGAACGCGCTCGCTTCTGGCGCCGACGGCGATTCGTCGTCGCCGCTCTCGGCGGGCGCTCCGACGCACGACCAGACGTGCGTCCGCCCATCTTCATCGCGCACACCGAGCGCCCCGCTCGAGTCCACGAAAATCTCCACCATTTTTTTCAATTCTTGAGGTATCTCCAGCACCACGCCAACGTCGCTCAGTGGGTCGATGACTTCGCATCGCCGTCGCCGCGTCGCCTCCGCGACGACGACGACGGCGACGCCGCCGACGCCGTTCGCGAATTCCACTTCTCTTTCGCACACCATCCCCACTCTTTCCCCACCGCTCGCGATGAATCGTTTATGTAAGCACTCCCCGCTTCGTCGATCCCACGCGCAAACCCCTCCGCTCGCATCCACGCTCACCATCGCCCTTCGCGTCCTCGCGAACGCCTCGACGCCGTCGTCGTGTCCCGCGCACGCCTGTCTCGCCCCCAGCGCGTCGCCGTCGTCGTCGACCTCGAGCGCCCATCGCACGATCGCTCCGTCTCTCGCCCCCGTCCACGCCCACGTCCGCACGTTCGCGCGCGACGTCGTCGCGATCCCGTCGTCGTCGTCGTCCCGTTCGCCTTCGCCTTCGCCTTCGCCTTCGCGGTGCCGATTCGAGACGTCGTCGACGACGAGCGCGGTGACGACGTGCGCGAACGGCGCGTCGGCGAACTGCGCGCACGCGCACGCGCGCATCGGTGCGACCGACCGACGCGACGCGACGATGAGTGACGACGACGCGCGACGCGCGCGAATCGACGCGAATCGAATCCACAATCCACGGGCGCGTCCCGTTCGTTCGTCGCGTTCGCCGCACGCCGCATTCGACGACGCGTGGAATCGCGACGGCGCGCGCGCCGAGCGATGACGACGACGACGACGACGACGATGATGACGCGCGGAATCGCGACGCGTCGACCGCCGTCGCGCGCGAACGCGCTCGCCGCGCGCGCGTCGACGACGCTGCGAGGCGACCGCGCGGTCGGGCGGCGCGGGGGGACGCGCGAAGACGCGCGGCGATGGACGCGCGGCGATGGACGCGCGCGACGAGGACGCGCGAGGACGCGAGCGATGCCCGCGGTGAAGGCGCTCGTGCAAGTCGATCTCGGGCCGTCCGTCGTCCTGGGATCGTCGCTCATGATTAGCGCGATTGCGCTGTACCAGGTGCGGGCGGCGAGGCCGGAGGTGTCGAGGGA
>JACLAB010000814.1_pt1 | contig 32548 bp, 30 predicted proteins | sample 8027921 | NCBI WGS metagenome assembly JACLAB01 (sample SAMN15725117, study PRJNA655200) | protist metagenome | isolation source: fluorescence activated cell sorting (FACS) single amplified genomes of... | place: USA: West Boothbay Harbor, Gulf of Maine | collected 2000-07-19 | reverse complement strand
TTATGTGCTGATTGAGCGAGGGAATCAATAAACCACTGAACCGCTTGACTTGTGCAATCAATCCGATCGTCGTGTTTAACGGCACCCTTCTCTCTGCACATACGCGACATTTGATATCCGAGCATATACTCCAATCGTCTTTCAGGAGGTGCATCAGGATTGCTGGCATAGTCATATTCCCAAACTTTTGGATCAATAATAAGTTTATGTTGATTCATCACCGGCTCTAGAGTATCAATGATGCGTTCTTCTTTTCTTACTGTAGCTCTAACTTCTTCAGTAGAGAAGGTGGCAGCTTGTTGTTGGATGTGTCTATTAAAGAGTTCACATATCATTCCATCTCCGAAGTTTGATTCTACGAGGAGGCGAGAGGCTTTGTATTTCTTACCGAGGCGAACTATATCGGAAAGTGTTTCATCGGAGTAACCATCTCTATAGGCTCTCATATCTCTAATAAACACATAGCCGTTTGCTTGGGAAGCAACTACTGCAACAGTTTCATCGGAGCCACGTCCAGAGGGGTCTACAGAGACGATAGTCTCGCTATATTCACACATACCCTCATCAATGAACATAGGACCATAGAAGCGATCTCCGGGTAGACCTACGGGGTTGAGTGTTTTGATCATGTAGCGCGGGTCTGCTGACCAGGCATATCGTTCTGCGCATTCATTACCGAGGGAGGTAACTATGAGATCTTGGAACTTAAGAGGGAACTTCTCAGAATCAGACAGACTAGTGTCTAGTTGAAACTGAAGCATAAAGTTAGAGCGGCCCATAGCGGCCTCTCTTTCCATCAGATCTAGATCAGAGAATCTCGAATCGGTGGGTGTCCATCTCTCCACTCCTTTCTCGATGTCTGCAACCAGCTGGGGCGCGAGGAGGCCCTCATAGTTGGCTGTGTCTTTGGGATAACGTGCAGGCCAGACAAAGGGGCGGTAGTTACGTTCAGAGAGCTTGCGGTAGATCGTGAACGTCGATTGCGGGGTCCCGAGAAATAAAATTCTTGAGTCGTCATGCGGGGTGAGAATTGATTCACTTTCGGTTACCAGTTGTAATAGCTTCTCTCTTTGCATATCAGTGGCGCTATTTGATGGAACCTCAACATCATCAAAAACTAGCAGATCGCTGCGGCTGCCAGTCATCTGACCTTGTATCCCTACTGACTTAAGTGATGGTGCCTGATGAGGCTTAGCTGGGCCTACATCAAAACTAATCCGACTCCATCTTTGATCAGCATCTTTAGGTCCAAGATGATTAAGCCAAGCAATATCAAGGATTAGCTTTTGGCAAAATATCGAGAAATTATCTGCTCTTTCTTTGGATGCTGAGACAACCATGATCTTTTTATCAGGGTCATTGTAGAGTGTCCAAAGTACGAAGGCAGCCGTAATCCAAGACTTTCCAACTCCTCTAAAGGCACTAATCTGTAATCGTTTTGGTCCATTTTGGAGATAGTCAGCTATACAAAGCTGGGCGCGTGTAGGTTTAGGCAGATCTAGTTCTTGCCAGATCAGGGAAAGAAAGACTCTGAAGTCAGACCTCATCCTTTGATCGAGTTCTTGTAAGTTCAATAATATCTAGACCTTCAACTTCGGAAGGCTCTGAGTGGTATGTAGGAGGCTCTATAACAGGGTCATTTGGAATAAAAGGTGCAATCCCCTTCTCAACAGCTGCAGTGGCCTTAGCGGCGATGTAACGGCTTTCTAGCGCGTACAACCAACCTTTAAAAAAGAAAGAAAGGGGGCCGGGTAATTTCTTATCCAGCCACTTAGCAATAACCTTAAATCCATTAAGGCGAAATTTAATCACTACTATTTCTTTTTCTTTTTAGGGAACCCAGCTTTCATATTTGCATACGATTTAGCTGACACAGTAGATTTCTTTTTAGAGCGAGAGGTTCCCGCCTTTTTCCGCTTATTGATATTGCGATAAAGAGACATCAGGCTTCTACAGAGGTAGCAAGACCGATTTGATTAGCAGCTACAACATGAGCACGCTTCTGATTAGCAGATAGAAGATCTAGTGCATCAGACGTAGTGGAAGTAGCACCAAGGGCACCAAGAGCAGTACGGCATGTAGCATCAAGAACATATGCACCACCCTTCTTTTTTTCGGTAGAAAAAGTTGAAGCTGGGCGAACAGTAGCTGTAAAAGTTTCAGCAGTCATAGTAATAGTAAATAAATTTGCTTTAAAGTTTATGCTGTTTGAATTTGCATAAATGCATCTACATGCATGGACCCCTTTGCTTGGTTGCATGGGCGGCAAGCTGTAACACAGTTGTCGGCAGTAGTTGCTCCACCCAATGAGCGTGGGCGGACATGGTCAATAGTTAGATTTTCAGAGCAACCGCAATACACGCATCGGTTGCCATCCCGTTCCTTGATGCTATCTCTCCACATACGCTTTGCATCACTGGAGCGAAAGCAGAGAAGATCATGCATGAGGCTTCGGGGGGTATCCATTGGCTCATTGATATGGGAATTACTTTTTGGTTGATTTGCCGTTCTTACCGTTACGGCCTCGATTCTTAGTTTTATTTTCTTTAACCATCCGACCGCCTTTGGTATGGCTCATATCAGGGCCACCCTTACCAGCAATGCCAGCTTTCTTACGGGCAGACCACCTTTCAGCAGAGTCGTTGTTGTGCTGTCTTTTTTTGGCTGTATCACCAGCCTTAGATCCATAGTTCTTTTTGCTATAGGCGCGGTCATAGGCCCGCTTCTTAGCAGCAGATGATGGGTTCTTTTTATAGGCTTTACTAGATTTAGAACTACCAGAATGTGCCATTAGATGCCACCCTGGACATCTTCAAAAGTTAGTTCTGGGATGAGCCCAGCAAGACCAGCAAGAGGAGAACCAGCCACAGCAATACCGGTAATATCATTCTTATGAAGCCAATCAGTAGCAGCTTTTAGATCAGCTGTTGTAGCCTCCCCAGATTCAATACGTGAGATTAACTCTTGAGTAACAAGAGAATGAAGTTTATCAAAAGACTCTTCGTTTGCACGTTTAGTCATAATTAATCACCAAGTTGACGAAGCGTCTGGCGAAGCAGTTCAACTGCTTTACGAACCTCAGATACTTTTTCATCTTCCTTTCTGGTTGGCTTAAGAGTATCTATAGCTGACTTAGTAACTTGAGCGATAGAGTTTTCTTTAAGCTTGGAAGCACCAATAACTTCAGACAAAAGAAAAGCACCTAGAAAACCAAGTGCTTCGATACTGAATTTAATTCCTAGAATTTCAATCATTACTATTCATCAATTTAATTAGTTTTGAGGAGTAGATAGGATCTGTTGCATACCCCTCTGACTTTAGAAGTCGAGCACACTCCTCACGGGTGTAAGCCCTATTTACACCAAGGTATCCGTTGTAGTCTTTGTACCATCGAGTGACCAAGTAGTTGATACAATCGTATGGAGTATTAAAGTCCATAAAGGAAGCTTGGATAGTGACAGGGCCATAGCCATAGTCCTCCCAAGTTGTCTTGGTAGTACCCTTACCTTTAATACCAAAATAGTTATTTTTACCTGAGGTAAACTGACCAAACCCTGATTCAAGTGCCCATTGGGCTGCAACACACTCTGGGAACTTGGCCCCACATTGCTTGGCTAGGCTAGTGATTTTATCCCAACCAAGCGTGTCTGAAACAGGTGGTGGTTTGGGTTCGGGGCTAGGAGAGTTCCTATAAGCCTTTTTAAATGTATTAACAAGGAAGGAGGGGAGTTGGGATTCCAAGTTATCCCAAGCCCTGTCTTGGTGAGATTCCCCTTGATACCATTTAGCGGCTTCCCTTAGAAATGCCATGAGGTTGTAAATTAGTTTTTCTTTTGAGCGATAAATGAATGAACAAGGGAATCGAGCTTCAGTTCTATACGAACCATATGATCTTCAAACTTTGCAAGTGAAGAGGATAGTTCCTCTCGTGTTACATACTTCTCAGCAATACGAAGCTCAACCCCATCCAGACGCCGCTCTTGTTCAATAAAGCGTGTATTAACTTTATTTGCATACGCAGCTGCAGCAGCTATGAGGGCCACACCAGCAGATATAGAAGCTTCGAGCATGATGACTTACAGGGAAATTGTATCTTCGATGGAGGTGTCTGTAAGGATCTGAACTCCAGTGGAACTTCCGCTGAAGATCAAAGTATCATCAGGATCTTCAAACAGGGTTACAGGCACTTCTACCACTACCTCAGCCTCTTCTTCCTCAACCTCCTCCCACAGCGTGAAAGCTGCGGAGGTTACATAAGCTGCAAGTTCTTCGGTAGTTGTAGTAGCTTCAATCGCTGCTTCCTTCTCATCACTGAACCTACGGATTTCACTACGTTCTAGTTGGACTGAGTTAGGGACAGGTTTAGCACTATCCGATAGACGGATTACATACCAATCTGTTTGACTGAGCAAGGAGCCAGCGGTCTGTTTGACCTGGCTGACCCACTGCTCGACGAGCTGGGCATGATCCTTAGGATTATCAACACCCCAATAGAAACGTTGATCCCAACTTGGAGCATCAGCTACTTCTGTAATACCAATGGCAGTACGCTCTTCAAGGGAAGACAAGCGCAGCCAATTTGCTGGATATTGAATATCAGCATGTGTAAATGCCCGATCATAAGATAGGGGCTTATTGTTTAGTTTAAGCATAGTAATTAATTAGTTAGCGTGCGCGTGAAGTTTTGAAGGGGTTTTCTGCGAAGGCGGCGTAGATGTAAGGGCTGCCGGATTCATTGGTGTCGACATTATTTCCCTTAAGCCTAAATCCGTTAGAAAAGAGGTCAACTTGATTGTCTGTTGCGCTGCCGGTAATCTCTCCGTTGCTCAGGTTCGGGAACAAGCGAAGATTGGCAACGTTGTAATCGTTGCGCGCAGAATCAAATAGATTCCAGTTGCTGTTTGAATCTGTACGCTTGGTTAGAACCCACCTCGGCCTAAACCCGGTATACACAAACGGACCATCTGTAGATCCATTGCCAACGTACGAACCCATTGCGCTATACCCTTCGACAGGTGCGAAGCAGTAGGCGATCATGTTTCCACTGTTGTTTCCGCCTGCCGCGTTTTGAAGCCCAAACGTAGTCGATGTAACCGCTGACCCCCAATAAGACCCATCAGTCGTGGCAGCATCTGTTGTATTTAATCCTAGATACTTGTCTTTGCCGGTTGCACTATGAAAAACAACCCATTGGATAGCACTGCTGCGAGTTTTTGCCAAAATTAGCCCCGGAGCAGCATTTAATCCATGACCTACAGTTGCAGTCGATCCCGTTCCGGTATAACTAACAATCGAGAACCCAGCACTTGGGTTGGCACGTACTGTTGATGCGATGGATGGGAAGTTGGGAGGTGTTACGCCGGAGTCAACTAAGATCTTGCCGTTTACGCGCCATTGACCTACCGCAACTTTCGATCCGGGGCGCACCATAGTCACAGTGCTGACAGTTGAAGCATCAGAGTCCAGTGTGACCCATCCACCGTTAGCATTAGGATTAACTACATTTGCACCATCCACAGTTATTGTGTATTGAGAACCCACTCCATAAACATAAGCTTCTAACAAACCAGAGCTTAAAGAGCTAAATGTATATGTTTGAGTAATATTATCAGCTGACTGCCAAAAATTAGAAATATTTCCATTAAAAGCATTTGTTTTGGGATTCCCACTCGTGTCAGCACCGTTGCTAGATGCACCATTGCTCCACGTCTGACTCTGGTCATACGCCGAGCTATTTAAACTACCAGCAGCAATTGTTGTGTTGGAAGATCCGGCGTCCCAGGCCCAGCCAACGTACGCATCACCAGATTCATTGGTATTGCGACCGGAGCCAGAAATGTAATTTACAGTAAAACCATCACTATTGAAAGCAGTCATCGTTTGGTTAGATGTGTCCTCTGCTGCAGTTGAATCCGAACTCAAACGTTTGCCTGCTCCACGAACTGTATCTTGCAGTTCATGAAAGAAAGCCTGGCTTCGATCTTTGATCCATACCCAATCCGGGGAAAAATTGTAGCCGGTGATTGATCTTGAGCTGGCGTTGTCCCCGCTCCACAGCTTCGTATCAAAATACTGGCTACCATCTGCAATCGTTGGATCACTTAGGTTGGCGGTGCATAACGCTTTGTAGCCGCTTGGTGCGGTATAGGCGAAGGCGCGTTGGCCGAAGTTTGCGGTAGAAGTTGCACCATTATTGCTGTGAGTCATTGAAGGGAAGTACGTCCCCGCTTCAATTGAACTTTGAGTATGTACAAGGGTGCCGTTTTTATACAGCTTAAGTTCTAAAGCGTCTGCATCAAAAGCCCAGCCCAAAATATCACCATTGGAAAACGCTCCAGGAGTAGCAATTATGCTTGAGCTTTTGTAAAGCTTGCCGTCAGTCTGCTGCCAACCGTAGGAATAATCTGTATAACCAGTGTACTTAATGCCACTATTGTTATTAGCAACAGTATTGAATCCATCGCTTCTGGTCATACCTATGTAGTTATAGGTACTTGCACCAAATGACAATTCCCAGTAAGTTTTACCTGTTAAGGCAAAATTACTCATGGCAGTAGTACGTGTTGACCCACATGAAGTGTCAAGATTTCCATTTGACAGAGTAATACTGCCACTGGATTGTGCAACTAAGGGTGACCACGTCGCATAATTCCCAACAACTTCACCACCAACACCAGTATCTGTCTGTTCTGATCGCTGCTCTGGGGTGTCTAATAGTGAATCAAGGTCTGCACCATCACCGCCTGCGGCAAATGCTGCGTAGATATAACTACCTCCAGAAGCGTTGGGGTTATTGCCTGTTTCATTTATCGTAAAACCATCATCATTAATGGCAAAGTTTAACGTTTGTTCGGCTTCACTTGTTTCAGCATTAAGTGATGCCGTTCCACGCAACCGATCTACAATTCGCCAGTTAGAAACTGAATCAGTACGTTTAAACAAAATCCAGGCTGGCTTAAATCCAGTTGTTATCTTATGCCCCGTTGCTCCAGTACCTGTGTACGATCCAAACTTAGAATATCCGGCAACTTCAGACCAGCAGTAGGCGATATAATCTGAACCAGACGCATTTCTGGCAATGGAACTACTTGCCAAGCTAAAAGTTGAGTTTGTAAACGTTGTCAAATTATTGCCTTGATTTGCTCCTGATTGGTTTAGATCAAATCTAATAGTTCCAAACGCTTGCACCTCAAAGTTAGTAGACGAGTCTCTATTTTTATACATTACAAGCGAAGGAGTGGCATTTAACCCATGACCAACAGTTGCACCGGCTGTTCCATTGCCTGTATAACTAATAATCGAGAACCCATGTGTCTGATTTGCCGAGACAGAACTTGTAATTGTGCCGTCAGTGTTTGATACTGCAGCACCACCGGCTTTCCAAGCCCAGGCTACATAGGTTCCACCATTTTCGTTGACACGATCTTCACTGCCAATGCTAAATCCGTCAGAGTTAAATGAAGTTAGAGCGTTTACATCAGAATACTCGGCACTTGTGGAATGAGACTCAATAGTTTTGCCAGCACCTCTCACAATATCTTGAAGAGCATGACCGCGTGCAATGCCAGATCCACCCCGTTTTTTGAACCAGACAAGCCCCGGAGAGAACTTTAGGCTACTGATTGATTGTGTCCCACCATTACCCGTATAGGTAACAACGTCCATCCCTTGATCACCAGTCGCTAATTCACCGACAAGATTATTAGGTGTCCAGTCATTATTAGCGCCGCTGCTATCGTTGCCTAGGTCTGCAGCGTCAGAGAAGTCAAGGTGGAAACCATTAGTGCCATACGTCCCAGCGTATTCCTTCGGTTGCCATACATTATTGTCGTCGTATTCTCCGAAGTCAGATGGTGTTAGGGCTTGACCGTCGATGAAGTGGACGTCAGCTAGGTATTGATTAATGTATAACCCATTAGACGGATTTCTTCCTATATTGTGGGGGTTAGTGCTATTAATTAAGTGATCAACGTTGGCAACCGCCGTAATCGTAGTTAACGCTTGATCTACACCGTTTACATATACATTTATACTTGTAGATGCAGCGTCAAGTGTAATGACAAGATGATACCAAGCAGAAACGTCTCTATAAACAGCTTGTGTTTCAACATTGATACTATTAGTCCCGCTTACTTTTGAAAAAACCTGCAGGTTATCGTCCGACTGCCAGATTACACGAAATTGATTGTTGGTGTCAGGCTGAACCGCAAATAAATCTTGGTTGGTTCCAAGCGCACTTCTCTTTACCCAACCACTCCAAGTCCACGTCTTTCTATTACCCGCAGAACTTGGCGTACGATTAAGGTACGCCGAATCTCCTGAGTTAAACCTCAAGCTACGTTCAATCTCGTAGCCACCACCACCCTGACCGGATGAACCAGCCAAGATGTTGCTTCCAATCACGCTCATGAATAGTTACCTGTAAAAACGGCGTGGATATTATTATCCGTAACGTAATCAATACGATCTACTGCGCCAGCAGTAGTTGATAAGACTGGAGCAACTCCGCCTGGAAAATTCCAGCTAGTGTTCCAAGACAAAGTGCGGCTACCTGTTGAATCTTGCGTAATAAAGATAGAACCAGATTGACCTGCACTAAAATTGGTTGGGCTAGCAACTGTTCGATTACCACCAAGGGTAATTCTATAATTGTTAGCGAAACTAAAGTCAATATTAATTGTTGCTCCATCTGTTAAGGTGTGGACTTGGCCACGTTGTGCTTTAGTAAATGTTTGTGCTGTATCTGTCTTTGCAGTGTCAGCATCATAGGCTTGAATAGTTGTGCCGATGTCTGATGTATTGGCCTTACCACTGACATCAGGTACAGCAGCAGTGACAAACGCTGTAGTAGCTATTTGAGTGGTATTAGTACCGCTAGTGGCTGTAGGAGCTGCAGGTACACCAGTAAAAGTAGGACCAGCAAGATCTGCCTTACCAGTAATATCTGTAGCAGGGGTAGCATCAACAAGATTACTACCTTCTTTAACATATAGTTTGTCTTGATCTGTTGCATAGCAGATCTCACCCTCTTGGATGTCTGCTTTATTAGTATTTAGATTAGAGTAAGTACCACGTGCTACACGCACGGGTGTTCTATTAGTAGGTGTAGGCATTAGTCGAAAGATCCTCCGTCGTATGTTTCAGTTGTTGATACAAGTGATCCACCTGTATTAAAGTTTCCAGCATCAATAGTGACAATGCCACCACCGATTTCACCCCAGCCTGAGCCGTCATAGCCTTCAAACTTGGAGTCAGTTGAGTTAAACCTCAACATTCCTGCTGCAGGTGAACTAGGCCGTTGAACGGTTGTACCTGTAGGGAGATTTGCACTTGTATTGTCTTGTGAGACATATCTAGTTTCGGAGTCATTAGCGAAATAACTCATCCATACCCAAGAGGTAGCAGATGTGTCATACCTAAGCCTTACTGTTAATCCACTAGCACCTACAAAGCCACTAGGAACACCTGAGAGGGGGCTAAATGATTCAACACCTGTACTGTTACCCATCTCAACGTAATCGTTGTTAGAAGGGCTTCCAGGGATTGCTGCTACGTTAGCAATTAGCGTAAACAGTACAGCATTAGATACAGCTGCACTGGCTGCGTTTGCCGTACTTAAGGCTGTTGCGGCGCTTGAGCTAGCTGCGTTTGCTGTGATAACGGCAGCACTCGAATCTGTACTACTTGTAGTTGCTGTTGATAAAGCAGTGGTTGCTTTTGCGATGGCTGTTGTAAACCCACCACTACCATCTGACTCCCGTGAGTTATTAAGTGCAGTCGTGGCATTAGCGTCAGCTGCGTTAGCTGTAACGACAGCAGCACTGGCGTTTGTTGAGGCCGTCCCCGCAGTTACAACGGCACTTGCCGCATCAGAGGCAGCCGTTGCGCTCGTTACGTTACTTGCATTCGCTGTAACGACGGCAGCTGCACTATTTGTGTTGCTTGTATTTGCAATTGCAATCGTTGCGTTAGCAGTTGTAACCGCCGCAGCACTATTAGTTAATGCTGTATCAGCCGTAGTCTTAGCTGTATTTGCAGTTGTGGTCGCTGTAGATACTACATTAGTAGTCTCTTGTGTTACATAAAGGTTCTGAGTAAAGTTATTGTTTAAATCTCTAGCCCTAATAGCGCTACCAGGGGAAAATGTTGCCTTGAGAGCATCCTCAGCAGTGTTACGAGTGATGCTAATAGTCGCACCAACAACAGGTACAGTGAGAATCTGGATTACTGAAGATGTAGAGAAGATAAAATCAGTAGTAAGAGCCTGAGAAACACCACCGACGCTAACACTAACGTCAGACTCCTCAATATATGGAAATGATACAGAGAAAAGGGATGTAGTCCCGTCCCCTGTATATGTATTGGACGTAATGACAGTCATTTAAAATTCAGATAATTTGAGTAAGTTTCTAAGCTTATCGGCTGCTTCATACATACCATTCCTCTCTGCCTGCTTAAGCTTATACGTGTTATCCACTCTAGTCTTCAATTCAAGCCCCTCTACAGAAGTACCATTGGTATAGTCATTGTACGCATCAGTTTGAGCTTCAGAAAAGTATTCAATGATGTCAACATACCACTCAGATTTACTTCGTGGAGTTGTTGATTTCTCCCAGATTTCATACGCATCCTTAAAGTACTGACTGTCAAGATAGGTTTTGATCTTTTCCTGATAACCAGTAGCAGCTATACGCTCATGTAGTGCATTTCTTTGTTGCACGGTAAGCTTTACACCTTTATATGTTTTGGTAAGCTCAGATGGAAACTCCACTCCAAGATCAAGAAGCTTATGTAGTGTTGGGTCTTCTTTTAGTTCCTGTATGCCAAATGGTTGGACTATATTGAGGGCTGACCAACCTTGAGAAATCATAGGTTTACCAGACCACATTGAGATGGCCTCAGCACCTAGAGCATTTTTAGTGAGTGGGACTGACTCAGCAACAAGCTTTTCCCAATCGGAATTAAATTCCCGAATACCAGGCATTAAAGCGTTATTAAAATCCCGCAATGCTGCTTGATGGGGAATTATGCCTCTAGCAATATTAGCTGTAACTTTATCGATATTAAAAATTTCCCTATCTTGCTCGCTGGTCTGCGCAATTTGGCTTACATATTCAGTAACACCAAACACACCTTTTAACCAGCTTTGATCCAAAAATGCACCTGCAGTGGTAGCCATAACCTGACTGGCATGGTCTTGCCAACCGTCATAGTCCTCTTTTTCGCTAAAATATAACCCAAGGTCAGAATACAAACTCATAAGAATGCCAACAGGACCAAGTATACGATTAGTAATCCAAAAAGGACCAACACGGAATGAATGTAGTGGGATATTAGCTAATTTCCAAGCCTTCTTACCTTCAATAGATGCAGGACCAGCACCAGTAGAAAGGCCGTGAAAACCCATATTAATAAATGAACCGCCTATTAAAATTCCAGCTGCTTCACGTCCTCCATAAGACATTTGTAAGACTTTATCAGAGCCGGCCATTACTTCGTCCCACTCCTTACCCATTTGATCTGCAACAGAGCTCTTATAAGCTTGCCTACTAAGCATTGGCGTGTAGTCACCAGTACGTTTAATAATATTAGTAGGAGTTTTAACAAACGGTACTGCAAATTTAAGAAGTGGGAATGCATCAAGGCCAGTAGCAATAGCCTGCATACGCTTGCTTAGATCGTCTTGAAATGTATCAGATTTTGCATAATACATTAAGCGTTCATCAACAATTTGACCGTCCTTAATTTTAGTATCTACAAGTGTGTCAAACTTTGATTTGTCAAATTTAATACCATCCTCAAAAGCAAGGTTCATAACATCAAATTTAGTAATTTGACGTGCAGTAACAACCTTAAACCCCGCGTCTGCTGCATTTAAACCCCTCATTGGGCCTTGTAGATTGGGGTGAGCAAGGAATCGATACTGAACCTCCAAAAGGTTTGCAGCCAACTTTTGAGATGGAGTCTTAGCTTGAGCTCTTAGATTAGTAATCTTTTCTCGCATAGTGAGATCAATATCACCACCATCTACTCTGGAGGTATTATCAGCGCTAAAATTAGACCAGGAAGTTTTAGCGACTGACATGCCTTCCTCTAAAGACTCCTTAAGGGACATATACATAGAAAGAGCAGCCCTCCTATCTTTTATTGACCCACCACGAACCGACAAAGCCATTTCCAGTGGCCTAAAAAGAATGTTATAGGAATTACCAAGAATATTTCTTTCTTGAGTTTTAATACCAGACAGGTAGGCATTGAAAAGAGTGGTTTGAAATTGCTTAGACCCGTACTCAAAGAATTTCTCAGTAAAGGTGGTAGCTAATTGGGGGTCACCATCGGAGAGCACAAAAGCATCTGCAAGTACCTGAAGATCTTTTTTTGCAGTAGGGTCACCGGACTCTAAGCGCTTTGCAAGCGCATCCATTTCTTCAAACTTGTTCTTTACTCTAGCTTCAGCTCCTTTACTCGTGAAATTTCTGACTACATTAAAAGAGTTAAGTTTATTACCAGCAAAGGTCGCATCATCCATCTGAAGTCTGACCAAAGCTTTCATACGATCTATCATCATCGTGGCGGGTCTAAACCCATCCAAACCTTTTTCGATGATTTGAGAATAGGTAGAGCCTATCTCTGAAAGCTGTTTAGCAGAATCAACAATTAGAGTCTTGACAACACTTTGGCCAACAGTTGTATTAATAACCTCTTGGGTAAACACACCAGCTTTAACCATTTTCTTCAGTGAGGACATGTTGACCTCGGTCCCATAATTACCAGACTCCATCAGTTCCTGTACTCTGGGATTATCTACAGAGAAATTATAAAGTGCCTCAAGTGCAGCTTCTTTAGTTTCTTTATCACCACTGCTAAGCTTTTTCTTCAAAAGTTTCTTAGCTTCATCAGAGTACATCTGCTCAACAACTCTGTAGGTAGCATCATCATTAATAGCTTCCGACAACTGTCTAGCAGTTGCATCAGTCATAGCAGGGCTAGCAGCCCTACCATCAAACTTCATCTGACCTTTAAGGTCATTTTGTTCTTTTATTACTTGTTCAATTGGGAACTCAGCTGACTTACCTGACCGTTCATAAGGCTCATATTTACTAGGAATATCCCCTTTTGTCCCATTAAATGCTTCTTCCTTCATCCGGGCCTCGAGACCAGGTCGTGTGCCTTCTGGTTGCTTTGGCTTGGTAGGGGCTATGGGTTTAGCCTTTGGACTATCAACTTTTAATCGTTGGTCAAAGATACCACCATCAAATCCAGCATTTTCTAGACCTAATTGGGTTGTATTTTTGCCCTCTAGATCAAGCTCTATCTGACGATACTCCTTGATTTTTTTAGCATAGTCAGCTTGGTCATCGAGAGATTTATTAATTGAGTTCTCTAAGATTGCCTTAGATTCGGCTTTAACCGCCGCTGGCGCATCAGCTGCTTTAGCACCTTTATGCGATCTAATCCACTTTAGATAAGGCTTAGCTGCAGCTTTGGAAGCACGGAAAATCAACCCTAACCCATCAACACCATATTGCATGATGGAGCCTTCAACTCCACTCTTAAATCTTTTCTCCCATTCACTATCATCCTCTTCAACAGCAAACATCCCGATATAGTTCTCTACACCTGGGAATTTATTAATAAGCCAATTAGAAGCATTGGAATCACCTGGATCATTGATCAGGTCTGCTGTAAAACCGACAAGAGTCTCTACCCCAGCCCTAGCAGTCCATTTGGATGCTCCAGACATACCACGAATTTTGGTTAAAACGCCTGTGGAACCGACAGCACCTCTCACACCGGCACTAAGACCAACGAAAGAGAGAATGTCTCTGGAAACAATTCCAACCTGGGTCGTTGGTTCACGAAGTTGAAGATCAATTTCAGCACCTTTGTAAGTAGCTAAATCAACATTATTATAGTCATCAGATTCATCAACAAAACCAAGTCTAGTTTTTAAGGTATCCCCTATGAGGTTACCCGTACCAATAATATTTTCAACAACTTTTGTTGAAGCACCTTCAGCTATACCTGTAACCTCGTCAAGAATAGCTGTGGCGGGATTGGACGATCTGAACTCCTGTAATTCAGCTTTCTTGTCCATGTAGTCGCTTTTGACCTGCTGCTTAGAGCGCTTATCACCCTCAAGCTTGTTATCAATCCAGTCTCTAGCTTCAATAGCAATGTTCTCTAAAAAAGTAGGAACATCAGGCTCGTCTGGCTCAGTAGGCTGTTGTACTTGTTGTTGTTGTTGTGGGGGAGCTGTGGATATCGAAGATGTTACTGATGAATCCCCCTCCTCTTCAAAAGGTACAGGAGTTGTATCAGCTTGATCTTGAGCAACAGTCCTATTATTTAGTTCCTGTTGTATAGCCAGCTGTTGACGTTGATCTTCTGCTGCATTGTCCTCAGAGGGGGACGAATAATAATCGTAATTGGGTCTTTGCATAACTTATAGTTGAAGAATACGCCAAGACCCGTAGGTCTGGGCTAATTAATTGAATTAATCATTGCAATATCAGCCTGAGTAATTGGCCTAATTAAGCCAGCTGCATGCAGATGTTCAGTGTGATTAGGATCACCATCACCTGGACCAATGACTTCCTTGAATAGGTTTAGGCTGCGTACAACCTCTTTAAGACGCCTAGTTTTTTCAATAGATGCAGCTTTGTCACCAGTTTGATGTGTGATATCAAAACCTTCATTAAACTTATGATAACTATGTTTAGAATGAACACCAGGGGTTACACCGCCGAAATCTAAATGTTCTTTAACTTGGAATTTTGCTTTCTCAAAAACTTTACCAACATCTATGTAGGCTTGCTTATTGGCAGAATAAGTTAGGGCACCTGTCCAAGAAGTTTGGCCATAGTAAGGGGTAGGCGAAACTGATCTACCACCTGACTGAATAAGTTGTTGAGCAAACTTGAATCTATCCCCAACATCGCCATAACCCCAATAAGCCTCGATAGCCCGTTCTAGCTGGCCTGGTGTAGAACTTGGGTTTGTAAGAATGGCATAGGAACTAGGATAATCATTCTGCATCTCCTTAACGAGTGCAACAACTTGCTCACCAGCAGTGGCGTTTTCAATTTTCTTACCTAAATAACCTTCTATGGTCTTGATACGCCCCATATTCCATTGCCCCAAACCTATAGAAGGTGAACCATCAGCTGCATCGTTCTTATTAATACTATTAGCAAGCCAACGGGATTCCTGCCAAATGCTGCCAGAAACAAAAGAGGCACCTTTATCAGAGAACCCTAGGGACATTAATAAACGCTTACCACTGACCATATCGGAGGGCTCGTAAGCATCAATAGACTCCTGATAATATTTTATGCCCATTGATGAATGACCTAAGGCTTCAGCTTGGGACTGAAGAAATTTGGCGGGGGAGACATTTATTAATGATGTTATCTCTCGTGTTCTAGCCGAGAAGGCATTCTCCCCGCTCTGCAACTGTTTTACATCCTCAAGTAATGTGTTGGGAGTCAAGAAAACATCATTTAAGGTAGCTGAGGGTGGGATGCGACCGACTCGGGTAGATACAAAGTTTTGGTTTTGTTTCTGAGTAGTGGGGTTATAACTGATGTGGCCTGGTGATCTGTCATAGCCACTATAGTTAATAAGACCAGTCTTTTTAATATAAGTAATATCACCATCGTTAAGTTTAGAAGGGTCGCCACCAACTTCCCTCTGGAATTTTTGCATTAACTCTTGGTTTTTTTTAAAAATATCGTCTTCGCTCCGCTCACCACCTAATATAAAAGCCCTCATCTCTGCATCATATCGGCTAGCCAACTTAACAGCATGGGGATTAGCAATGATTCTAGCGTCCTCCCCCTTAATATCTTGAAGAGAGTCTTTTTCAATCTGGTTTGCAACCATATCTACAAAACTGCTGGTAACATACTTATCAGTAAGACCAGCTTTTTTAAGCTTAGCGGTTACTTCATCAGATTTAGTTCCCATCTCAAGAAGTTTGTCCCGTTGCTCAATATTAATAGTTTTGTTAGCATGGGCATTAGCAATTTGTAGATTGGATGGTGGATTTCCAGATTCAAAACCTTCAACAAAGTTGCGATAAACATTTGGATTAGTACCACCTAAGCCTTCAAGGCGCCGATACAGGATTGTTGCTTCTAGAGTATCAATCTCTAAAAGCTCCGCCATATATTTCTGCCGAATAGCTAAGGCATCTGTACCATTAGCAGCAAGCATTTCAATTGCATGTGTCCTTTCAATCTCTGTTACCCTAAGATTTTTTACCTTAGTTTCCATAGAGCGGTCGTCATAATTAGTTTTAACGTCACCGCGGATTGAGGCTTTTATTTTATCCTTGTAAAACTCACTCCTACTGAATGCTGTACCAGCATCTCCAGACTTACTAAGAACATTTAAAATATCTTTCTTGTACCTGTCAGGAGTTCTTTCTAGGAGTAAATCAAAAGCCTTTTCCTTTATATCTTGAAAATTCAAGGTATTATATTTACCAGAAGAAGCTAAACCAGACAGCAAGGTATCGTATCCAGCCTGAAGATTACCGTCACCTAATAATAATGATGCAGCCTCTATAGCCGCACCTTCGCGCATATTATGCTTTTTTTTTAGTCCTTGTGCCGCTCTTTGCTGTAACTCAATAGCAATTGCACTTTTAACAGCACGGCCATACATCATCTTCGCAGCAAATGCATTTTTGCCAGTCAGTCCATATTCAGACGTAACTTGCCTAGCAACTTGCATAATGGCTTGTTGTAGCTCATTAGCGTCAGTAATGTCAGCTACAGACTTACCGTTAATGCGTGTATTGGGGTCGTTTAAAATAGTGGCAATATCAGAACCTACAGTCATTGATGCCATACCAATATCACGCTGCTCGATATTACGAGACATGGTGAGATCAGCAATTGGACCCCGAATAGACTCCTGAACAATAGGTGAGCCTGGGTTTTGCCTCTGGATAGCCTGTTCAGTAGCTATTTCATTAGCTTGTATGGCTGAATTTTCTTTAACTACATCAGCAGCTCCTGCGACACCACCTTGATCAGAAAAAAGCCAATCAAACTCTTTGAGTTGCTCTGTTTCCTTCGACTCCTTATCCTTGTTTTCTGCATAAGTCTTAATCCCTTGCACACCAAAATCAACTAATCCCTGGATAATGGATTGGGTGACAGCCCTATTCGCGTTATCTACTGTTTGCTTTGCCTGAAGAGCTTGGGATGCAAGAGAATTATTGGCTTGAAGGGCTCTTGACTCAATACCAAGACCTGTTTTTTCATCTAAGTCTTGAAGGGCTAATGTATCTTTCTGTAGTTTTTGTGAGAAAGACTGCTTACTTTTATCTGTAGAAAATTTAAGACCTTGATCACTACGCTCAACAAGTTGGTCAAGAGCTAACTCACCTTTAGAGTATGTCTGCGCGGCATCAAGAAGGTTTTTATCAACAGACTGCTGTAACCGTAGTTGATCAGCAAGCTGTTGCTGAGCAATCTGAAGCTGTGACTTGTCAGTTGCATCTTGAGCACGGCGACTTACCGCACTCATCTGCTCGTTACGTTTACTTTCTCTGTCTTGTGTCTGTAGATCTCGGATAGCAGCGTCACCTTGCTGCTTAATAGCTTTATTCTTATTAGTGACTTGAGTAGGACTAAAGCTGGCTCCACGAGCATTACCTTGATAACGCTTCTCTGATTGACCGCCTTGATAAATTCTTGCCATTTATTAAGCCAGCCCTTGAGCTGGAAGATTATTTAGGTATACCGAGACTTACAAAGGTAGGTACATCGGGTAGTTGGGGTAGATAAGGCATCTCAGGATTAAAGCCAACTGATGAATCAGCCTTCCTGTCTGCTGCACGGTTCTGATCAAAGGCACTGTCCATACCAATAATTGCTCCGACTTCTGCTGAATCAAGCATTGCCTTCTCTTGGGCCAAAGCAATACCTGCTTGACGTTCAGCATCCATTACTAGAAGTCCTACAGACTGACCTGTACGACCCGAAGCAAGAATGGTTCCTTTGGCTCCAATAGACTTAGCCATAATGGCTTGAGCTTCAAAGGCTGCTTCTTTTCGCTTTTCATTGAGCTTCTGCTGTTCTGAGATATAGACACGATTAGCTGCAGATAGATTTTCATCTTTCTGTAGTTCAGCAGTAATCTTATCGCTTTGATATAACCGTCTATCAGTCTCATTACGCTTCATCAATTGATTACGTTCATTGATGACAACGCGACGCTGAGCTTTATATCTATCCAAAATATCAGCGTTAGCCTGAGCCATCTGGAGGTTTCTAGCTTCAGCCTGAGCCTTCTGCTGCATCTGTTGAGACTGCTGCATCTGCTCTATCTGTAGAACCTGTTGTTGGTTCTGTAGATCAACGTTCTGTTTTAGTTGTTGTTGCTGCTGTTGGATAGCAAGTGTTTGTTGTTGGGCTTGCTGTGCAAGCTGCATACGCTGTTGAGCTTGCATCTGTGATTGCTGTTGCTGCAGTTGTAAGCGCTGCATACTGCCCTGTTGCATAGCCTGACGATTAGCCATGCCAATTTGAGCTTGCTGCTGTTGAGCAGCCATATTCATTGAAGCTTGGGCTTGAGCGGCTTGGTTATAACTATTTGAAATACCCATGCCAACTGACGTGGCTGTGGTTACAGCCAAGGTGATGTAAGTAGCGGCTATTGCATCGCACATAATTTCACAATTTCATAAAAGGGCTGGTGGTTAGGTCCAGCGGATATAGAGCGGATAGCTTTAAATTTAAAGAATCGGAGCAACTTATGATGTTTAGTATTCCTAGCATCTGCCAAGTTCCATAACAACTTATAGTCCTCACCTTTGGTCTCTATCCACCGCTTGAAGACCCTTAAAACACTAAGGTTGATGTCTTCTATAGCTGGTGTACTTAGGAGCCATATAGCCCCTATATCAGGGCTCTGGCGGACAATACCAACTATGCCGGCTAGATTGCCATATTTATCGTGGAAGGCATAAGCCTCTTCACTCAATAAAACTCCAAAGGGGACAAAAAGAAGGGAGCTACCACTAGCTTCAACCTCCTCTCTATCCTCTGTCCTTATATTCTTTATTAGTTTAATACCATCCGCGAAGGTTGCGGGGATCATCTCGTAGCTATACCTCTGGTTGAATAGTGACCTTCCCAGCTGTAGCTAGTAAAGGATGCGGGGAGTGGATCTGGTGCTGAAATAGTAATCTTAGCTAGATCACCTCGGCTGTAAACAGCAATGGCCTGAGTAGAGAACTCATCAATAGCAGCACTATTAGCAAGATATAAATCTGACTTTGGTACATCAAGATCTACGGTACGATCTAGATAACCTTTTTTTTGGATAGTAGCAGTGTATCTACCAGAATAGTAAAGATCAATATAGACATTCTCTATCATTGGTGTATTGCGTCTATCGGCCTGATTGTTCTCACCTGATTTAACAAAGAAACTAGGAAGAGTAACAGACATGGTATAACCAAGGCCCACAATAAACTTAGAGGAGGATATATCGCTACTCACATCAAAGTAAGAAGCATTGGTAGATGAATCCACTTGCAAGCTACTAGACTCATAGAAAGTTTCTGTGCCTTGGAAAGTAGCGACAAGGAACGGAGTTGAGCCTGTCACTGCAAACCCAGCAGGAAGTGTAATACGGCTGGTATTACTATTTACAGAAGTTACTGTAACTTGAGTATCGTAGATATAGTGATCAAGTCGTGGAGTAAACGAAATACCAAAGGCTTTGATAGGAGAAGTCTCTGGGTCATCGATTAGCTCTAAACGACTTAATACTGACTCCCCTTGTGAGTTATAACCAACAAAGTAGCCAGTATCATGTGCAAACTCAACCATTTTAATTGGAGTCTGCATAGTCCACTTGGACCATCCAGCTAGATTTCTTTCATTTCCTGAGTTATAGAACTTGAAGATATACAAATCCTCATCGCCAGCACCCATTAGTACCATACTGCTATTTGGAACAGAAGATAATAAGGAGAGACGTGGTGGAATGTATTCAGGAACAATTCTAGTATTCTCAGAAATCAAGGCTCGTGCTTGAAGGGAGTCTGTAGATAGCTCAAATACCTTTGTAAAAGTTTCTGCTGACGTGGCGAATAGAATAGACACACCAGTCTCTACAGGCTCTACATCAGAGTTATAGGAATAGTTGGTGATCTCTGTCATCTTGACAGTAGCCGGACCAAACGCAACGTCTTGAGTAGACAAAAGAAACTGAGAGTTCTCTGCAAATAACAGAAGACCAGCAGGCGTACCAATCGCCGCTTTAAGCTTGGCGGGTTTGGTAGAAGATGCAGCCATATCAATGGGATCTGAGTCACTAATAGCGATAGCAGAGCCCTGGAAGAAATTAAAATAATCCCCAGCTTGACTCATAACTACAGTATCTTCAGAGATAAAACCAAGCCTGTTCATGTAGAAGAAGCAGTCTCTGATCGATTTATCTACAAAGGTTGGAGCAGGGTTAGTCTTTTCATCTCCAACCGCCCGTCCGACCCAGAAGTTTGTACCATCAAACTCTTCGGATAAAGGCCGCACATCGAAGTTACCATTTGCAAGTCTGATTAAGACATGCGGCATGGTTCCATTGTTTAAATTGATTGGGATAGAAGGGGCAACAGTTTCTTCCCAAGAGCCTTGTCCTGGTATTCCACCTTCAGTTTTGAACTTGACGTAGTAGTCATCCGCATCAGATTGTGCAGAGTTGGCTACCTTAAGTACAAATCCATCAACACATTGTGGTGGCAAAAGAGATACATCATTAATGGATTCCTTAAGACCATAAAGGGCTTTGTCAGCGGCACCACCCCGTACTTGCAAGTTAAAGTCTCTGTTATCATCCCGTGTGACAACAATAACGTTACCCACTGGCAAAGCAGTGAAGTTGGCTAAGGAAGAGATGCTGGCTACTAAGTTAGCTACAATATCAGCAACACTTAAAGCACCTGTTGAAAGATCGGCTACCGTCGTATATGAGACAGAAGCCTCAGCTTCGTAGCTATAGCCAAAAGTGACATCCTCAACAGTAACTGTATAAGACTTACCAGACATTGTCACGGAAACAGTGTCACCTACGGACCAGTTGCTACCACCATTATTCAGGCTGGCATTAACACGGTACTTACTCGTATATGAGTAGTTAGGTACATCAGGACCACGTTGAACAGAAGTAATGGTAATACGATAACCAAAGCTAGAACCAGCTGGGAAGATATGACCACTAGAAATCTCTAGGTCAGAGGACGTGGTATTGGATGCAATAATTTCCGTACCTTCTTGCCAATCCTGGTCTTGATTATTTGTTTGAAATGCTGCTACCTGGAGGCTAGTAGTCCTATAATACTTATAACCATCTCTTTCTGCTACTTGAGCTTCCGCTCGTATAGTAATAGTACCTGGCCCAGCAGTATAATTCTTAGTTGAGTACACAAAAGAACCAGTTACAAAGTTATTTGCATTCCCCTGCTCAACGTGCCACCAAGCATTACGACCTCCACTGAGACCACCAATATCATTCCACACACTATCTGTTGCAACACCAGTGGGAAACGTATCACCTTGGACTTCTGTAGTAACAAGAGTGGGGGCACAAGTTGCTGTCAGGGTAAAGCCTAATCCTGTCTGAGTACCAGTCCCACTTTCTACAAATGACTGAGTATCTTGGAGAGTACAGGCGCCAGCATCAGCAACTTCAAAAGAAGCTGGTGAAACAGAAATTCTAGAAGCTTTAAATACTTTGACTGGGTCAAGAGTTTGACCATCCCTTAAGAAGTCAACATTATATTGGGTATTATAAGCGACTTGGTTGACTACAATTAAAGCTTTTTGGCTTTGACTAGCAGTTACATCAGAGTTCATGGTGACTGTTTGTTCACCATTAGTTAGGATCGTATAATCATTAATAGTAAGCGCTTTCAAAGCACTCACGTTATTAGCTTGTAGATATTCAGACGCAGATCCTCTCAGCGTTACAGTTCTCTCTACCCCAGAATCAGCTGCCCAAACTCTTACAACAGTTCCAGCTGAAACAGTATGGTAGATGGCACATACATACCGCTCTTGATCATCTCTAAATATTGGGAACCACTTAGCATCTGCTGGTACATCACCCGCAAGTTTGCCTATGAATTGAGTACCGGGGCGCTTAGAACAGCCAAAAGTAGGATCTAGATAAACATTATCAGCCTGTCGGACTTGGCCAGGAATCTTTACGGGATCGGGTTGTTGACTTACGCCACCCAATACATTACTAATTGTTTGGGAAATAGCTGACATTAAACTCTCCTAGCAAGCGCCAAAGATGGGTCATAGGTATGCATAGTTGTAAAGCCATCTTTGTTTTGAAAAATGTTGTAGTCACCCTGCTGTGTGTCGTACTCAAGAGCAGTAGCCCTAGCAATAACTTCTTCACGCTGTCCAAATGAAACAGCTTCAGAAGAGCCTACAGAACGTCCTGCAAACACATTGGCCGCACGAATAGTAATGTACTCTTTAAAAGCTTCAGGACAATCTACGAAGTCAAAAAGCCAGACAACATCAAGATACTGGATATCTTCAAATACAAATGAGTGAAGGCTTTTGTCGTAAAGCTTCCCTTTGCGAATTACAATAAAATTTGGTGTATTAGGTTTTGAATCTAAAGACAATACATCTTCAGGGATGACGATGTTATTACTTGTATCGGGGGTAAAGGGGAAAGCATATTCGGTATTAAATATCCAACCTTCACTTTGAACAGCACTAGAGATTTCATCTAGTACTAGCTCCGCCATCTCTACAAGTGGGTTACCTGAATCAAGTACGGTTACAGGTGATTGACCAATGTTGCTGAGGATGCGATTAACTGCATCAATTTTAGTAGTTTTACGGGCCATTAATTTACTTAGGAAATGGGAAGTCCAAAGGCCCCAAAGGGGGGCCAATGGCAATTAGGCGGCTTGCAGAGAGCCAGCCACAGAGACACGCAGAGTGTCAGCGCCCATAGCGAGCTTGCCGACAATCAGGTCGCCCTGATACTGAACCTTGAAGTCACCAGAAGTTGTCTCGATGCTGGGGCCGATGGCCTCAACAGTTCCAGCAGCTTCTTTATGGAATACGAGTCCAGCGAGTGCTGAGTTATCAACAACATAGCTATTCTCTTCACCAGTTACGGCTGCATTAGCAGTTGCATTCTTGCCGTACTGGGTAGCCAATACGTTAGACTTATAGATACGAATACCAGCAATAGAGTAAAGACCCTTGCCGCTATTCATGTCACCTTGTGAGTTGCCAATTTCTCGATTAAGAATATTTGTGTCGACGCTGCTAATCAACGAATAATATTGTCTAGGTGACAATACGGCACAGCGATTATCCATAGGGGCTGACCGCTCGTCGAGCACAGCAGCGGCTTCAAAGAAGCCATCAACAATTGCTTGAGCGTTGTTGGTGTTACCAGAACCAATGTTTACTTGGAAGCCACCAGGCTCACCAGTAACAACAGAAGCTTCGGTCGCACCTTTAGCAAGGATACGAGCAATACGGTCGTCATAATGAAGAGCTAAGGCTTCGCCGATTTGCTTTGAGATCTCAGATCTGCTGGACCACTGGCTCAGAATCTCGTCAAGGTCATAAACAAATTGGCTGCTAGTCAACAACGAATCCATGATGATGGTCTTTTCGTTGCTCTTCATCCCAGCAGCTGGAGTAATAGCTTGGCCAGGAGTATGATAGCCACTATCTAACTTTCCGGTCAGCAAGAACTGCTTGCTCTTACCACCACGGAGGGAGTAATTACGGACCAATCCTTTAAAAATTGTCGCTGAATTGAAGGCATTAAATACCTCTCCAGAGAATAATTTAAGACTGGTAGCGTAACGTGTATCGTAATTTTGTGAGGGTGTACGTGAGCCATTGGCTACGTTATTACCCTGAAATGCTGTAAAAGTCATTGTAGGTTTTTAAAGAGGTTTGTTATCAACAAGTCCTCTAGCGCTAGAAGTATTCAATTTTATAGACATATGCTCTTTTAACTTGAGCGAAGCTTCGCCAAAGGGTTATCCGCCTTAACGGGCCGCAGTGGCTAACAGAAGGGGAGTCCGACTCTGAGGTGTTCCCCTTCCAGACATCGAGGCTTTTCCGGTCCTCGATTCCGTAACCATCCTTGGGAGTTTACAAGGAAAAGTTTTTAAGCTTACTTAACAAGTAAGTATTGGACACCTCTATAGGTGAGCTTAATTTTGCGCTCAGCAGCCTTCTGAAGGCGAACTGCATAACGAACTTGATTAGAGGTCATGGGTTTCTCCATAGGCTCAGGCCCCGTTCCATGCACTGAGTTAGATGCGTCCCTTATGGGATGAACGAACTATGGATTAAAGAAGATCTCCAGACCTAGCAAGCTTCTCCTCTACATCCATACGGTAAGCAGGGTCTGAGGAGTACCTAGGATCAGCTATAGCTCTAGCTAATTCAGCTTGGCTACGGAATGCTTTCTTAGAGTTTGAAGCTTTCTTACCAGTCACAAGTGGGGCCTCATAACCCTCATTTGTCCTGTATCGATTGTTCAGAGCCTCTACTGCATAACCAATTGCTGCTGCATTATTGGAATTAATGACAGAATTAAATTGTTCTGTTTCAGCTTCAGATAAAGCAGAACCAGCCCACTCAATCATAGAAGCATAAGCATCATCACCACCAACTGATTCACGGATCTGAGACAGCTGATCATTAGTTGCAGCTGTTTGCTTAGCTTGCGCTACTTGGGTCGCATGGTATTTGAAGTAAGTATCAAGTAGATCTTTACTGCTCATTTGAGAAAGAGACTCGAAATCCTCCTCTGTAACAGAACCACCGTTCTTTTCAAAGCGGTCGTTGATCTCAACAAACTTACGGATATTTTCAGATACCTCAGCCTTCTCTTCTAATACTTCTTCTTCTTGCTCCCCTTTGGCTTGCAGCCCTTCTTCTTCCGATTCATCATCATCATCATCTGTAACCTCATTAGGTTTACCTAATTTAGATTGTAATTCGTTATAAGCCTTGAGTAAATCATCCTGAGTCTTAAACTTACCTCCGATAAGAGATACATCTTCATTCCCGGCATCTGCTTGCTCATAGACTCGTGCCTTATCTTCATTTTGAGCATTAATGAGTTTCTCACCTTGCTCTAGTGCTGCCGTTTCGGCTGCCTGTTGTTCAGGCGTGGGACCCTCGGAAGGGTCAAAGGTAATGCGATTCATTTAGTTAAACGTGGTGGTTACTGATCCAAAAGTGGGGCGGACTTTATCTTTCTTGCCGTACTTACCAGCACTAGGAGCACTAGGTCCAGATACCTGCTGCTTAATTGAAAAGTCAACACTCTTATCAGACACCACACGATCAATAGGGGTGGGTTCCCAAGCCTCATTCAAGCCAGCATCTCCTTTAAAGGATCCATCAGGCTTACGCGCTCGGCGGCGCTTGGGGCTGTTGTTGTTGTTGTTGTCCATTAGGGTTCATCATCATTTGTTCAGCCATCGGTGACTTTGCTAGTTGCCCAGCTTGCTTCATGATGGTTTCTTGGTTCTGCTGTTCTTGTGCAGCTTGTCGTTCTTGGCCTAGCTGCTCTTCTGTCTTAATTAATCCGAGAGATTCAATGCCGCTACTAGCTGCTAGACGACGGAGAAATTCACTGGCGTCGATGTATTGCATCATGGCCTCTGGGCCTAAGCCTTGAGCCACAGTCGTGACAAACTCCATCAATGCTTGACGGTCTTGACCACGTCCAATACCATTTAAGCCAGCAACAACTGTGGGTAGGACTAAGCCTTTAGGCAAGGTTGGGACCCCCTTCTGCCTCTGCAACATCATCATCTTACGATTAAGATAAGGCTGGAGCAAAGAGTCAGTAAGGTTGCTGTATATTCCCCCAAGTTGCTCATTTAGCTCTTGTATTGTGGCATTTACCTCGGCTGCAGTTGTGCGCTCAGACTGACGTACAGACAGGACTAAGAATGCATCAGATAGTCGTTGAGATAATGTTGCAATCATCTCTTGAACTGTTTTAAAATCTGCAGTCTTGCCCACAGTCACTACGCCCACATCATCGGGCCGGCCTTGGATTATGCCCCCAGATTGAGCCCGTGCTAATGATTGAGGTTTCGTAGTAGCGGATGGTGAAACTAAGAAAATTACTTTCGCCGCTGCTGCCGAACCTTCGACCATAGCCTGCATTAACCGTTCGAGGCTATTTAGATCCCCAATAAATTCCTCTACACGTCCTCTACCGTAACTCTCACCATCGCAGTGATTGAAAGTTAATGCCAACCAGGGGGATGTTTTAACAGGCGAAGATGATTTACTCCCGTGGATGATCTTCCCATCGCACTCCTGATACCACTTATGCTGACCGTCCTCGAACTTAACGTGGGTGTAAACCACAGCGTCATCGTTTTGACCCTTATTCATTGAAGAGGCCACACCGAACTTAGGCCCATCCTCGCCAGGAGAATTGACATCTTGCTCGGGGTTTTGAGGCTGGAAGTCTTTGGGTAGGAGTTCGCGAGCTACTATCTCTTTAGTAACGATCTCTTGAACAGTATCATTACCATCACGAGCAACGACATAGCGATCTAAAGGGTATACCTTTAAACCTTTCTTACTTGCATATACAAGAGCATTGCCAGTACATACAAGATGCTTCATTGCATAGTGAAGAGAAACCCTATCATTGGTTTCTGAAATCTCTTGCATTACCATCTTCTCCATCTTGGAGAGAGATAGGTCTACTTGAGAACGCATCTCGGGGGTGACATCGGGGATCTTGGCCATCTCGACATCATTAATCTGTAGCTTAAAAAATGCTGTGTTGATGGGGAACAAACTCAACATTAGCTTTGAAGCTAAAACATTACATCCTTTTGCCCCGATCGATTGCCAAGGTGTATGAAAGGATGCACCTTGAGTATGCCCTTCTTCTGTTAATAGGTAGGGGAGAGTTAGCTTGGCACAAGTACGACCAACCTCTAAATACTGCTCCCTATCAGTGGATAATACTTGATACCTGCTTAATGCTTCTGCTTTCATAATTATGTACTGAGTGAAGCTGTGCCACGACTCCTAATTCGCTGGCGGGACCGTGCAGACTTTGATTGCCTGATGATCGCCATATTATTAGGTGTCTGGGTTAATTCAGGAGGAGGAGGAGTTTTTTGTATCTCCATCCGTGGTGTTGGTGGAGCTACCGGGATTGGTTTTGGCGTAACAACAGGAGCCATGACTGGAGCGACATCACCCCGCCTAGCTTGATAGGTGGGAGCATTCATCATGTCTTCCATCATCTGTGCTTGGGCTTCTGATTGCTCAGACATCATGTCTTTAAAATCCTGAGCTTGCTTATCAGTATCTGCTTTCTGCTGCTCGTATGCTGCATCCTGGGTATTGGTATACATACGGTCTTGGACCTGTGAAAGATACCAAGCATCTAACTTGTCCTCTGGCTTAAGAACACCCTCCTCAAGTAGCTGATCCCTAGCTGGATTAAAATTAGGGTCTCTAGCTGCTCTATCTACATCTTGCTGCATTATGTATTCATTGATCCGCCTGACTTCGTCTTCTTTATTAACATTACTAATACCAAGTTCTTTTGCTGCAGACGCAAACTTAGGATCAGAAGTCATGCCCACATAAGGGTTGACCTTTGGTGTTTTTGGTTTAGGAGCACTACACATTGTCTTTAAGGGTTGTAATGTAATCAACCACACTCCTTTGACCAGCCTCATACATCAGTTTTGCAAGGCTGTCTTGGGGAGTGGGGGTGCGATGTGGAAACACTTCCTCTAATTGTTCGACCAATTTGGTAAGAGGTGCTGCTGTACCAAATACATCAGAGGCTTCGAGATTAGCCATACTTAGGTAGATTTACGTTAGAGGTTTCAAAAAAGCTAGGCATCCTGGCTCGTTGCGTATCAGCAAGTCCAGGGGCCTTTCCTTGGTGGTAGAGAGAATCAGACTGTCTCAACCAGAAGTCCTTATTAAGGTACTTATCGGCTGAGTGGCCTAAACGGTCCATTGCCCACGCAACTGTTGCGCGTCGCAGCTTATTGAGAGCTGGGGTGGATTGATAGCCAAGGTCATAGGCACACATGGCATGGAGAGCCGTATGGGTCTGTTCGTCTCGGCTGATATCGCTTGCAACGCAGCGTATTCCAACATCTCCACAGAATCGGAAGAAGGGAAGTAGAACAAAGAAGACCGATCTTTCGAGGATTGCCGTCTTAAGGATCGGGTGCTCTGGCAGTTCAAGCCATGCCTTACGGATGGCCTGTGCCTCCCGCTCAGCCCTAGCGTCAGTGCCGTGAGCGTCGCACACCATAGACAAAGCCAAATCATGCTTATCTTCATCAGCCATGTTTGATAAAAGGGCAGGTAAAACACCAGGGTCGTCTGGAAGTTCTTTCTCAAGACCTTGAGAGAGCATTTCCTTAACGGGCAACTCAAGCGTTCTTAGGGCTAGGCAACGGAAAATTGTCTCTTCCGATCCAGGCTTTAACTCGCCTTTAGTGACGGCAAGTGGGGTCCAGGTTCTTTTCCTGGATACAAGTTGTGTGTACTTAGACATTAATCATTCAGCGCAAGAAGAACAGAAGTCTTCCTCACTATCGAGCCCGAAAATATCGTGGTAGTCCTCATCGAGGATCGAGCTGACATCATCCTTTCGGAGTGTGTCTGGGCTTACCTGGAGCGCATAGTAGAGGGAGGTTTGAGGAGAGTTAAACCACTCCTCGATAAAAGCCTGATCGTATGTAACTACGTCGCTCCATGTATTAAAACTATATCCGTGGAAGAGGCCAGTATTAGTAAAGAGCTGACAAATACCATCAGCTACTGATTTATAAGCGTCCCACCCTACTTCTGAAGCAATCTCACACGGCCCGTAATCAAACGACTGAACTCCGAATGTACCTGAGTCACGATCTACTTGACGACTGATGGGTGGGGCGATCTCGGGGGTTGTTGTGTATCCGTCGAGGTCTTTATAGTTGTAGGAGCAGCTCGCAGTGGGAGCGATAGTGAACGCACGAAGCATTCCATTGGCTCGCGCAACGTTGGCAGCACCAGCGATAGCACAAGCAAACTCCCGTGCAAGACAAAGAGCAGGAGTCCATTCAGCATCCTTATTATCGACAAGGCTTAGTGCCTCTCCGAAAGCTGCGTAGCTGACACCTTGACGCCGTAGAAAGTTGGCAAGACCAAGCATTCCAAGACCCACTTGCTTATCTTCCTCAGGGGGAAGATATTCTCCAGTTGCTCCGACACCTGTCTTTGGATGGAGGCTGCACAAGTTGGACATACCTTCAAAGAAAGCGGGGACAAGCCCATCAATTTCACATTGACCAAGGTTGATGTGTTCGAGGAGACAGGTGCCTCTTGATTTGAGAAAAATCTCAAGACAAACGTTCGAAAAAATTCGCTCACCATTCTGATCATACTTAACCTTTGTAAGCCAAAGATCACCAGCTTGGATAGCTTTAAGCATCTTAGCTTGAAGCTCAGGAGACAAATCAGACCACCACTCAGGAGTAATCTGAATACACTTCTTGACCCAAGGTAACTCTTGTCGAGTTGCATCTACAAACTCTTCTAAGTCAGCATGATTGGCGTCTAGTACTACAACGCAAGCGCCATTCTTGTAGTGTCCGCCTCTTCTAAGAGTCTCGTTAAGTACGGAGTAGATCTTGGCAAATGACACTGGGCCAGAAGCCACGAGGCCCTTTCCATTCTCTGTTCCTCTGGGGCGGAGCTTAGATAGATGTACAGCAACTCCTGCTGCGTTTCGGAGAGCATGAGACACGAATCTCCAAGAATTTTGTATCCCATCATCACCCTCCATCGAGTCGACTACTTCAACAACTGTGCAGCTCACCGGGAGCCGTGATTCAGGATTATCGAGCCAGCTCTGTACTCGTCCTGTTCTGGCAATATAATTAGACATTAAACAAGATCAATAAGGGTGGGTGGTTTGTAGTTAGGTCCTTTTAGTACTTTCCCGTCTTCTCTCTTAAGAGGCTTACCATCGACCAACTTGCTCATGTTGGAGTGATGAGTTCTATCTAAAGCGACATCAAGATCCCAACCAGCTGCAGCACAAAACTGAAAGCTAGTATAGACAACATCAGCTACCTCTTTTAGACATGCCTCCTTAGCACGTTTGTTCTGGAGGTCAGCAATAACAGCCACAAAGGCTTCATTAAGCTCGGCATATTCCTCCGAGATCAGATTCAATTGTGTCCTCATACCACTCGGGGAAAAGTTCCCGCATGGTTGCATCATGGCTTGTCTGAACTGGAGTGCTTGTTGGAGTGGGCTTCGCATTGACTTCTACTAAAACGAGTTTGTGGATATAGGCTTGAGCTTTAAGAAGATCGTCGAACCTTGATTCGCTCCCTTTCTTACCAGCTCGGGTGATGTACTTGATAACATTTCCCTCAAGAAAGCCAAGCTTCTGAGAGACAATGAAGTCCCAAGGTTCGATATCACCTTGGCGGTAGTGCTCTGGATTGTACTTAGACATTAGGTGTGATGAGGATAGGTACTTGATTAACTGGATCCCAGCCATCTGACTGCAAGATCTTTGCTAGACGTAGATTCCTGAGAGCATCGTCTTCTGTCATCTCAGCCTCCTCATAGGCTTTAACTACAGCTGGCCAATAGTTCTTATCTTTGACCTTATCTAAGAGCTGATCAGCTCTTTTAGGGCCGCAACCAATACAACCTTTGTAGCCGTCAGTTGCGTCTCCCATCAGGCACTGTTTATAGAGGAGTCGTTCTGCCCGTTCTGGGGTTTGTGTGTACTCCTCTTTAAGGTCAAAGATCCGGCAAGGAATCTGCCCAAGATCTTTATCTGGCGAGACCAGAACAAAGTTATCGAGTGAACCATTCGTGGCGACAATGCCAAGTACATCATCTGCTTCTAGGTTGGGATACATTTCTGAGGGATAGGTTTCTATTCCCCAGTTCTTTAACTTGAGATAGCCACAGGGCTTGCGCTTTGTTCTGTTGCCCTTGTAGCTGGGATCAACAGTCTTCCTGAAGTTCTTTTGATCTGTGAAGAACAAGACAAGATCATCAGTACTGAAGCGCTGCCGGAGCTTATTAAGCTCATGCTCGACAACCTGTTTGCCTTTAGTAAATGAGCCAACAATGACCGTTAGGTCTTGGCTGTACTCATGCTCTTCTTCAGCAGCACAGGCACTTCTATAGAAAAAGTAGTCCGCGTCAACAAGAAGCTTTGGTGGTGGTGTCATGTGGTTTAGTGGAAACGATACGGTAATTTTTAGTCCAAAAGTCTTTCAACTCCTGTGGGTAGCGATTACGAACCCAACGGACACGCCAATTAGCAATGTCACCATCAGGTTCAACTACTACAGGCCAGACAGGGGCTTTAACTCTGCAGGTATTTTTGGTATCCCACAAAGCTCTATCGTCACGCCAAGAAGAACACTTCACATCCAACATGTAGATAGACCCCCTATAGGAGATCACCAAGTCTGTTGATCCTGTGCAGTTGTTATTTGGGAAGACTTCGGCTCCCTTCCAAGCAGCAAGTATTGACACCCATTGCTCAGCAAGATCGCCTAAGCGGTTGTTGTCAATGACAGTCAGCCCAGTTGTTGCCGTGCTGTGCCTCTGCGTCGAGAGCACATCTGAAATTAAGTTGGTGTTCAACATCTTTAATAGCAGCGGTGATTAAGAACTCAGCCTTTTCCACATGGTTAGGTGGGACTGAGATTTGAAGCTCATCGTGTACGAATGCCAGGGGCCAGTAATCAATACCTGCTTCGTCTAGTAGTTCGTAGGATCTAATTAGCCAAGATTTGCAAATAATCGCTCCAGCGCTCTGAAGTAGATAATTAAGAGCAGCATGGTGCTTACCTTGCAATCTGATGGTGCGGCCATCTAGCCCAAGCAACGTGTCAGTTGCTGCAGCTCGCTTTTGGATAGCTTTAGTAAGATCAGCAAACCCGGTAAGACCATCCATAATCTTGTTACGGATCTCCTTACCCTTCGATGCTGCTTTACCTTTACTCGCGCCCGCAGTAAGGCCGAGCTTAGTATTACCACCACCATAGATAAGGCAGTACGTAACACCTTTACCAGCTTTTCTTGAGGTGCCATAGATTTCAGATAGGACGGTATGAATGTCACCTTCAACAACCTCTTTGGCAAACTTTCCACCATCGAAGGGTTGGAGGTATGAACCTAAACATCTCAATTCCAATGACGAAGCATCTGCTCCAACTTGTACACGGCCTTCGCCAGGACCGAATAAGCAGCGGTACTCCGCAGCACTCGGAACTTGTGAAATGTTGGGCCGCAAATGAACCTGTCGAAAAGTGTTGGTGTTGAGTACACAGGAATGATGGATCCTGCCGGCTCTTTCCAATTTGAGCCAAGCATTCTTGCCATCAGATAGCTGACCGAGATGTTTTTGCAGTTCAAGGATTCGGGAGAATTTAAGGGCTTCAGGTGTACCGATCTCTTTAAGTACGGTGTCATCAATCTTTGCTCTA
>JACLAB010008794.1_pt1 | contig 32565 bp, 15 predicted proteins | sample 8027921 | NCBI WGS metagenome assembly JACLAB01 (sample SAMN15725117, study PRJNA655200) | protist metagenome | isolation source: fluorescence activated cell sorting (FACS) single amplified genomes of... | place: USA: West Boothbay Harbor, Gulf of Maine | collected 2000-07-19 | reverse complement strand
GTGTTTATGCGAGTACGTGGGCATTCGTCCGAGCATCATCGGCCGCGAGTACAAACACAATTGGGCAACCGTGGCGATGGATTCGTTGACGCCGGTGTGTGACGAAGCCGAGTATTTCAAGATTGGACTCGTGCGGGCGTTGTTGCAACGACCACAAGTGCTCATCATCGATGCGTTAGTTGATGGGATGCATTTTGACGCCATCGCGAATCTGACGAGAATTTTACGCGAGTACATTGCTCGCGACTCGGATGAAATTTTAAAGGTGGATGACAACGAAGAGCCGGATTACGACGATGACGTGCCACGCACCGTGATTATTCACGCGCGAGCGCTGGCGTTGACGCACGCGATGGAACCACACGAGCCCGTGCTTGTGGTTTCTTCAAAGTCAGAAATCATCGTCTCCACGGGTGAAAAACAATTTCCCGAGGCGTGTCGAACGGCGCTCGCCACGTGGTGGGACGCGCCGGCGCCCATTTATCACATTTATAATCCCCTCGGCATTGGCATTCTTGAACGCATGCAGCACAAGAATTTCATGGCCACCATTACGAGTCATCGTGACAGACGTCGTCGCAAGGTGATATTTAAAAAGAATCCGGAACGGGTCGGAAATCATTCACGCTCGGGGTCGTTATCGAATGATTTTGCGTTCAAGTCGTCTCCGGAGAAAAGCAAAAGTGTACAAAATCAATAAACGACGATCTCGCAATGGTTCATTTGTAATAATCACAACGCTAAAGTATTCTTTGTTCAACTCGTGTTCTGTGTGTGTGTGTGTGTGTGTGCTACTACGTGTGTTATGTTATGTGACATTTTATTTTAAGCGCCATTGCGATTCAAGAAACCGCTCGAGAGCGGCACTTGGCCAAAGTCATTCGACAAGACGTGTCTGAAGTGGGACTCACCAGAGCGCAACGCCGTAACGGCATCATTAATTTTACTCAAAGGCGTCACCGCGACGCTGGCGCCAATGTTGTGACGAGCGCAAAACTCGAGCATGTTCACCATGTCTTTCTTACCACCCGTGTTACTCGTCGTGATGTTGTTCATTGTGAAGCCCAAGGTGAAGACGTCGGCGGTAATCGGAGGGCACATGCCAACAAAGCAAATCGTACCACGTGGACGCAAAAGCGGGAAGAACTTGGAGAAGTCAACTTCTTTGTTTGTGGCGATAGTGACCAAAATGAAATCGAGCGACTGAGCCGCCGCCGCCATTTCGTCGTCGTTGGTGTGCACCAAAAACTTTGATGCGCCGTGCGAGAGCGCATCTTGCTTCTTGGATGGAGACGATGAAATCGCAGTGACTTCTCGACCGAGAGCCTTGGCAAATTTAATCGCCATGTGACCGAGGCCGCCCAGGCCGAGCACGCCGATGCGGTCGCTCGATTTGGTTTGCTCGCTCAACGGAGTCCAAACGGTTTGCCCGCCGCATAACAACGGGGCGACCTCAGCGGAAGCCAAGCCGTCGGGGATCTTGTAGCAGAACGCTGAATCGCTAATGCGCATTCTATCGGCAAAACCACCCTTGTTACCTTCGCAGCACGTGCATCCGACTTGCGAGCATAATTGCTCATCTCCACGAGCGCACCATTCGCAGTCGTGGCATGAGGCGCTTTGCCAGCCGACGCCGACGCGTTGCCCAGGCTTCAATGTCGATACGGCATTACCAACAGCGGTGACAGTACCCACAACCTCATGCCCACACACTTGCGGCCACACAGCGTACTCGCCATAATCACCAACAATCAAGTGATCATCAGAGCCACACAAGCCGCAGAATTCAACCTTGACTTCGACAGACGTCGGCGTCATGTCGGGCAACTTGTACTTGAATGGCGTCAAATCTTCACCTTGCGCTAATGCGGCGTAACCAACAGTCATGTCGCGTTCATCGATTTCTACACTATCCACGGTTTCGCCAATCAAGGCGCTGACTAAGGATTGCGCCCACACATCGTCGACGCCGTACAAGGTGTCATCCGGCGCACCGCTGCGGAAGTGCTCACCCTCAGCCTTAAGCTCGACTTCCATGGCATCAATCGTAAGCAATACTCGCTGAAGCTTTTCCTTACCCTCAGCGGCACCAGCCTTGATTACATTCATCCAACCTTCGTAGGAGCACATCGTGAGCGGTTGCTCGACAGAGAGCCAGTCGCGAAGCTTGGAGAAATCGATCAACGTACCCTTCACTTCACGCGCGACGCCATCGAACGCGTAGCGATCGAGCGCGCCATCTAAAGAAAGCGAAGAAATCATCTTGACGCAATCGTCGATGCATAAAATACTCACCGCCCAATCCGTCTTGGGGAAGAAACCAGTGGTGAGGCAGGCGCGAAGGAAAATGACGATGTAGTCATCGTCGGGCGCCAAAGAGCCCGGAGTACGGGAAATGTTGATATCACCAAACAACAACACCGCAGACTCAATACCAACTTCAGTTTGCGCGCGCGCACACAATAATTCAGCCACCTCCTTGCTTCGACGGTATCCCGTAGGCGTCTCGCCCGGAAGCGGCAACTGGGTGGATATCAATACGTGCTTGGCGTTCGCCTTCGCCGCGAGCTCGAGCCCGTTGAACGTACCTCCGACGTTAACTTCCTCTAATGCCGAGTACGATTTCACCATGTTCACCTCTGCACCTCCGCTGATGACGATATCAATGCTCGGTAAGAATTCACTGAGCTTGGCTTCCGGAATACCGTACGCCCGTTGAGACATATCACCGCATACAAACACCGTCTTCGACTTGACGTTGTCGCTAAACTCGAGTCCACGCTTGGTGTAGACATCCACCACGCGCTGCATAGCGCGGGATTCATCTTTGGCGCGCACGACTGCGTAAACAGTTTCAACGCCATCGTTCTCCGCGAGCTCCTTCAAGAGGTACGCGCCCAGATATCCCGTCGCCCCGGTGAGCAAAACCTTCGCCTTACCAGATCGAGCCTTCGAAGTGACTTTCGTGAACTTGGAGAAGTCATACTTTGCCGCCTCCGCCGTTGGATCGAACTGCGCTTGCTCAGTTTCCGTGGACAAGATTGCCATTTCTTTCAGCGTCGGTTTCGCGATCACTTCGGCGACAGTCACGGTCACGCCCCACTGCTTGGAAAGTGCGCCAGCGAGTTCAACAAACTTCAAACTACCACCAAAATCAAAGAAACTTTGGGATGGTGAGAAGTTTTTCGATGGTTCGGCCAACACTTGGCGCCACACACTGGCGACTTCCTCTTCCTTCTCCGTGAGCTCGCTGACTTCTGTGTCAGAAATTCTACGCAAGTTGTCAACTTTGAGCTTGACAACTTTACCGCTCGAGGCAGTGGTGACTTTCGAGTCTAATTCATAGAAGGCACTAGGGATCATGTATCTCGGCGTATGCGCGGCCATGTGTGCACGCAATTCAGCTTCCTTCAAGCTCGTGCCGGCTTCAAAGGCGACGCCAGCGACGAGTTGTTGATCAATGTCAGATTCACCCACCGTGCTAATGATTGCCGACTTGATTCCGCGAAGTTTGAGTAAGACTTCTTGCACCATCGTGGGCGAAACCTTGAAACCGCGGATCTTAACGTATGCAGAGGACTGTCGGCTCTCAAACGTAATCTGGTTTGATCCAAGCCAGCGCACGAGGTCGCCCGTGGGGTAAAAGTCACCATCAATCGCCACGTGTCCGGAATCCGTGTAATATCCATTCAGTAAACCACTCTTTTTGACGTGAAGCTGGCCCACGGCGCCTCGGGCGACGTATTCGCCAGCGTCATTCAACACTCGCATCTGCGTGCCTTGGCGTAAATAAAACGAATCAATTTCAGAGAGCGCGAGGTCGCCAGTTTCATTCGTGCTGTACACATTCGTCCATCTAGTGCGCGGTAAACGCTCAGTCAAAAGTACTCGAGTTTCTTTCCTCACACGCTCGCCCGTTGTCAATATTGTGTGCACGTCGCGCATCGCCTCTGAAAATTCTTCAGGCGGTACGTGTAACAAACAACTTTCCAAGATTGACGGGCTGAAATACAACATTGTCATCTTCTGACTTTTGATGTAATGCACCAAATCGCGCGGCTTGAGGAAGAATTCGTTGGGAATAATACTCAACGTTCGCCCAGCCAAAAGCGGGATGAAAAAGTAATAGTAAATCCAAAACGAACCCATGATGTCGCCACCGCGCATGTTTGGCCCAATGACGCCCACGGAATCCGTGAGGGCGCTTTGCGGACAAATCAAAATTTTACTCACACCGGTAGTGCCACTGGTGAGCACAGAAAATCCAGGCGCGTCCGGGGTATCTGGACGCATGAGCGCGGGATGAATCTCGTTGCTAATGTCTGGCAACACTGGAATGTCTTCGAGCACGATGACCAACTTTTTGAATTGCTCGGGAACAAATTCTAGCAATCCGCGAGAGACGATGATAGCCTTGGACTCGTTCAATCGCAACACGCGTTCGAGATCGTTACCTCGATACCACGCAGGGATTTCACAAAACACAGATTCACACAAGAGCGAACCCATCGCAGCCCACACGCTCGAGGCGTCGGCGAGGACAAACAAACCGACTCGGCTATTCACGGCTCCGAAACTCTCGAGCTGCTTCGCCACGTGTAAAGCACGCGAATAAACCTGACGTAAGGTGTGCGAATTTGAACCATCAGTCACACACGGTGCGTTCGATGGCAACTCTTGAAGCTTGTGCAACAAACCAGAACGCCAGTGCATCTCGCCATCGGAAGTGGACGCGGCGGTAGCATTCATCACTTCCATCGCGCGCGCGCTTTCTTCTTGCGCAGTCTTCATGTCGTTTGCCAATGTGCTCAACACTTCGTTCATAAATAATTGATCCTTGAGATTCTCTTCTGGCACCCACGTGTGCTTGAAGCCTGAAGGATGCACTTGGTGTTGCACGCTGTCAACGCACAACACGCGGAGTACTGCGCACTTGCCAGACTTTTGACGATCGCGCAAAGCCTCAGCCATATAAATAGTAGCGGTACGTGTGCCGATGAGCACGACAGGTTCGTCAAACATGTATGGACACTTGCTTAATGCTTCATTAAGCTCGAGAGGCTTGAACTCGTATATGGCGACGTTGTCCATGCGGGCAGCAGCGAGACGAGAGAACATGTCGTTTGCACCATCTTCGGACGCGCAGACAATGACGGAGAATCGCAACTCACTTTGAGCGACTTGACGGAGAATGGGCCATTGCTCGGCGATGCGCTTGGACTCCCAAGCGCATGCTTCGTAATACGGCTTATTCTTCTTCGCCTCGTCGTACACCAATTGAGGCAATTCAATCGGAGGCTTCTCCACCGCTTTGAAACCGGTAGATTTCGACGCGTCATGGTGCCAACCACGAAACTTCTCCCATGTCGTGAGCTCTTTAGCTTTCCACGACATCATGGAGCCTTCAAACTTTACGGAGGCGTGCGCGCAAATGGCCTTCATAGTTTTTTCAGAATTTTCCACGACGTCTTTATCAGCATCGATGACCAACACCTTGGCGTTGATGCGCTTCAACGCGTTGACGATGCCAAATGCTTCGACGAAACCAGCTTCGTTGGGATCGAAGTAACTGCTCGACTCGGCGCCTTCGATGGCGACGCGGTAGAAGGATTGCAACGCCGCAAGCGGATCGCGAATCAACACAACGTGCGTGAATCGGTGCAGCCAAGACGATTGGATTTGCGCCAAATCGAAATAACACGTGAGCTCCTTCGTGAAAAAGAATGGTCGGCCTTGCGCGGTGTAATCCGCCGTCATGACTTCGAGCATCGTTGCATACGAACATCCGCTGCTCGCAACGTTGTTCTCGTGTTGGCCGTCGACAATCTTCTTATAGTTGGGCTGGTTGTTCTCCTTTAAATACGGCTCGGTGAGCAACTCGTGCATCACCATACCTTCAGAGTGCATCGATACCGATCGCTCGAGCGCGGTAGATCGCGAGCGCGTCACGGCCCACACGATGAGACGCTTTTCGTTGTGCGACGCGTGTGGGGAGGAATTCGCCACCGACATTGGATACGATCCCCCTTGCGCCGTGCACCACGCAGCCATCCCATTGCGCACGACCAGCGCCGTGCAGCCGGCGCGTCGTAACGCAAAAGCCACCATCGGCGACGCATCGACGCCACCCGTCCCCACGACGGCGACGGGCATCGACAAATCCAATCCCGCGTCAACAAACACCTTTTCCAAATCCCCATCGCGCACATCGAACAGCGCGTCGTAAGGCACATTCTTCGCTCCAGGAATATGTCCTTCTCGAAACCCATCGAACGATATCACGCGCCCTTGAATCCGTAATCGCGTCGAATCCCGAGCCATGCCTTCAAACACCTCGCGTCGACGACAATCCAAAATCTGCAATCTCTGCGTCGACAAGTTCACCAACGCATCCATGGCATCAATAATACCGCTCTTCACATCATCATCATGCCCACCGCGCATCGATTCACCGTCGTCATACTTCACGCTCGCGTACTCGCGCACGTTTTCCGTCCCGAGCTCGAGCTCGCCGCCGCTCGCCACCCAGCCCTCAAATCCACCTTCAAGCACGCACACGCGCCCACGATGGGCGTACTCCACGAACACGTGCGCCGCGTAATGCGCCGCGTAATCCTTCGCATCCCTCGCGTAAATCACCACGTCATCGCTCGCGCGCACGCCCAGCACCGCCCCGCACGTGCGCGCGAACGTCGTCCGCGTGGGAAACGCGCGCGGCAGCGGCGACGATAAATCGCACACCGCATCGTGGTCATAGAACACCGCCCCGGGCACGCGCGCGTCATCGAACGCATCTTTTGCGCTCGATCCGTTCGCATCGCTACCGTCCGACGCTCCGTCTCGCGCGCGCTCGACGGCGTCGCCGAGCGCCGCGTCGCTCGATGCGCAGAGAAATCGCGTGCCGCCGCCGAGGAGTAATCTTTTCGCCTCGGTGGCGTCGATGATGTCCGCGGTGCGCATGGCGGGAGGGCGATGCGGTTGGAAATAATGCGTCGCGCGTAAGCGAGGCGTGCGAGGCGCGAACGGGGCGTCGCGCGGCGCTCTGGGCGCGCGATGGTGCGGCGATGGACAGATAAGAATCTAAAGTTTTCAAACATTTTGAACATTTGACCAGTTATGACCAGAGAGGTGGGGACTCAAAGGAGCCTGTCGAAGCTTCACAACCGACACAGCGCGACGCGACGCGGCAGCCGTCGCACACGCGGCGCGGACGCGCGCGTGTGGGTGTGTTCGTGCGCGACCGCGCTGGTGGACCTCGTCGAGCGCGGCGTTTCGCGCATAAAAGAAGGAGAGAAGGTGAGAAATCAATCAATCTTTTGTCAAACTTTTGAGTCATCTGTGTGCACCGACGACGACGCGCGACGATGGTGTTGGAGCGGTTGATGAGCGTGTCGCGCGTATCGACGTCTGTGTCGTCGCCGTCGTCGCCGTCGGCTGGGGAGAACGCATCGCCGACGACGGTGTCGATGACGAAGCGCGTGGGCAAGCGCGAGCTCGCGGCGTTTGCGAGGACGACGACGTGGAGCGATTTTCGCGACGGCGTCGCCATCTTGGCGTGCGCCAAGCGCGCGTTTCCGGAATCATACGATGCGTGTACGCCGACGCCGGTGCATGCGGGGCGGGGCGGGACGGCGGTGGTCGTGAAGCAACCGTTTGAAGTGTTGCGAGCGGTGTTTGCGCGCGAAGGCGTCCCGGAGGGCGCTCGGGCGTTTGATAAAATTGCTAAGGGTGAATTTAATGCGACGTTTAACACGCTCGCGGTGTTATTTTGGATTGCTAATGTTCGTAAAGTTGATCACTTTGCGGTGGAGTTTTCGATGAAGCTTGATGGTGGAGTTGAGGCGTATTGTCGGAGCGCGGAGACGAGAGCGAGAGCGAGGGAGCGAGAGCTCCGCTGGTCGTTGAGACGCACACGAAGTGCGAATGCGACACCGATTGGTGGTGGTGGCGATCGAGAATATTCTAGTAGCGGTGGTGTGCGCGACGCGGTGGGGATGGATGCGTTTGCGCCGATGCGTCAGAGCGCTGACGCGTCAAAGACGACGACTGCGGTCAATGGTGGCGACGCCGGCAAGCAAGCGCAGCGGAAGTCTTTATCTATAGATGATTGGGAAACCTTAACAGAGGTGCGTTGGGAGTTGGAGAAGACCAAGCAACGATTAGAGGCGCGAGAGCGACAGATTGCGATGATGGCGGCAAACTCAGCGTCGACGACGACCCATCGCGCCAACGCCATCAAAATTAGAGAACTGAACGATTTGCTCACGAGTGAGCGCAACGCGCGGGTGAATCTCGCGAGTATGTATGAAAATGAAGTCAAGCTGCTTCGCGACGAAGTCGCCGAGTTGTTACGCTCGGTCGTCTTGACGGATAAAAATATGAAGGATTTCAACGGCGTCGACGTATCCACAAAGGAGGGACGCCAAATCGCGCAAGTCATGATTGACGTCATGGATCGCGTACGAAAAGTACACGATGACCTAGCGAATGCGTCGGCACATGCGTGGGTGGCGTCGTCTGCGTCATCACCATCGGTAGATGCTCAGGTGATGTCGCCGTCTTTCCTCGCGCGGCTCGATTCTTTAGAACTCAGCGAAGACAGCGGAAGTCTCGGCGGCGCGCCGCCGCCGCCGTATGCTTTTGATCAGCGTAACGAAGGCTCTGTTCCCGACGAAATGTTTGGCTCTGTTGATTCTGATGACTTTTCGCAAATGAAGACGGCGCACGAAGGCAGTCACGATTCCTTACGCTCGCTCCATTCCGCCCGAGGCGGAGACGACTTGTAATGTATTAATATGTGATGAATTCATTTTACAGTGTACATTTCTACTTCGTTGGAGCTACTAGTGTGTGTCAACAAAAATTGTTTCTATGGTGATGGTATTAGCCTGCAGACATGAGACCAAGTAATAGGTCGGCGCCAGCGTGGTCGGCATCCGGAACGTTGCCGCCCAACGTTTCGCCTTCGGGGAGCGACACGTCTTCTTTCCACAGGGATAAAAACTCTTGCACATCGTCTTGAACGTATTGAACTTGATGTCGGAGCTCATGTGGATCGTAATTTACGATTTTCGCGGGATACGAAGCCTTGTCGAGCGGCCAAAATATTAAAATGTTCTTACCGATGACGCCTTTGCCTTGAATCGTGAGTTTGGCGCCGACGTGCCCCGACGTGGCTTTTTCCGCCGCCTCACTGCGTATGCACCGCTGCGCGGCAGTACCAGCGACTGGAGCGGTCGTACACGCGCGACACGTGCACCCTTTGACTTGCGCTAACGTCACGCGCTTTTCGCGGACGGGAAACTTGTGCGCCGTCGAAACTTGCGCGGCGAGCTTGCGCAATTTATCGCGTTCGGCTTGCGTCTCTCGAATGTGCAATTCATCATTCGCTTGCTTCAATGCAGCTTGAAAACGAGCCTTGTTACGTCCAGGATCGCGACTCTTCGTGGCATAATGCTCTTCAAAATCCAAGCATTGATCGTTCCGCACCCAACCGAAAGAGCTTTCGCCGAAAAAGACGATTAAAACTTCGCCTTCTCGCGCCATGGCGCGCGCGTCGTCTGGAATGAAATCCTTCTCTTCGTTGACACGCATGCCCGGCCAGAATGGATGACCAGGAAGCTTTGCCCACACGAGCTGATTTTTACGTCGCTGCGCTAATCCAATACCAGCGACGAATGACATGCGGTTGGCAGAACCGGGCGTACCGCCGCTTTCGGGATCGCCCGTGGGCGGCGTGCCCATCCGCGGTCGCTTGGCATCGCCAGCGAGAAGCTCTGGGCCACTCATGCGCTTAACTTCTCCAGTTTCCGCGATGAAATTCCCACTCTTGGTTTTAATGAGCGGTAATGTGCGCGCGACGAAAAAATTATTATCGAGTCTTGCATCGCCTCGTGCCGAGACATCAGTGACGTTGAGCGCGGCGTCAGACGTCGGACGCGATCCCAACGCGGGTGTTCGCACCGCGGGCTCTTCGCTTAGATCTCGCTTAATGCCGCCGTCAACGGTTTCTAACGCTACCAGCTGAGACGGTGGCTCCCATCCAGACATTCGCATCACTCGAGCGCACTCTATGGCGACTTCTCGAGACACCAAGGGTCCGCCCTCGAAAAACGCCGTCGTGAGGAAATTTCCAAGGCATGGCAACTGCGTAATCGTCCGTACGAATGGCGAGCACAGCGCGCTGACGCGTCCGTGGCCGATATTGTACGCCGCACCCGGCCAGCTAGGTGGTACCGCCGTGTCAAAAGGCACGCCTTCGCCGCTATACTTAACGGAATACGGATCTGCTAAGCGAGTGCCAATCCAATACGAACACGGCACGCATCCATACGTCACGGCGAGCGCATCCCAACGGGCCGCTAATTCCGCGCCTTGACTCCCGTGAAGACTTGGACGCGTCGTCATCGTCCAGCCTGGAGGTAATCCTTGCATGCGCTCGGCGTCATGGATCGCAAAGGGCATCAATCCACCAGCGGCGGTCAACACGCACGCGCGACCTTCGGGATGGAATCCTTCACACACATCGGCGTACACGCGCAACCCGTGCTCTGGATGTCTATTAAACACAAACGTATGTTCATCATCATTCGTTCGGCGCTCCAGGTGCAAAGGACCAGCATCTTCCGTCAACAAAACATCGCGAGGATCACCGATACGCGAAGCGACGATGACGACGCGCGCCGAAACATCCGGCACCCCAAACGCCGCCGCCGCCACCGTCCGGTGCGCCCACTTATACCCCAAACGCTCCAACTCCGACGCAAACTCATGCATCAAAGGTGCTTCATTCGTATCTGCATTCCTTTCTAATATCCGCCCGCGCGCTTCGATCACCAGCCACGGCACGCGCGACTCCGCCGCCAACCGCAACGCGTGCTTCAACGCCCCCGCGCAACTCGCCTTCGACCACGACTCGCGCCAAGACCCATCATACTCCCGCGTCATCCCTCCAATCACGAGCACGTCCACATTCTTCGCCAGAGACTCAATCTCACACAGCTCTCGCGCGCGTCGCACGCCTTGAAACCGCGCGCTCAACACGTCGCGCGCCGCCGGCTCCCCTTCGCACTGCAACACAATCTCGTGTCCGGCTTGCGTCAACCTGCGCGTGCGCACGGACGAACCGCGATCGCGGCATCACACCGTCAGTCTGCTGCTGCTGCTCGTGCGCGACGACGCGAATGCGAACGCGAACGCGAACGCGCGCCACTGCACGCGCGCTTTTTCCACACACAATTGGCGCGCGCCCGGCGCGCGCCCGACGCGATCTCGACGCGATCTCGACGCGGCGCGACGCACGCACCCGTAATCCATCGCCCCCGCGCCCGTGAGCGCGGTGGCGATGCGTAACCGCGCGCCGACGGTGGACATCGCGCGTCGAGGAGTGGGGACGGCGGGTTGACCTGTGGCCGCACACATAAAACGCGTACATGACTACATGTACGCATCATACGAGGTAATATCCCTATGTGACGGTCATAATAAATACCGGGGTTGAGGGTTTAGAACTTTGACAATGATCGATGTTTTGTGTGGTATATATGTAACGGACATTCGAGTGGGTCAGGGGCGCTGGGTCGTGATTGGTCGTTGGCGCTCCACCTGTTTTGGAGCAGAAGGGAGGTCCACCCATCGACGTCGCGCGACGTCGCATTGACCGCGGCGACGATGGATGACGACGTGGATTTCGACCCCGATGCGTACGGCGACGTCGAGGACGACGGCATCGATGCGCCCGAGTCGACCGAGGCGGTGGCGGTCGCGCCCGAGGTGGAGGATGTCGTGGTCGAGGCGCTGGATGGCAAGGCGAGAGGCGTTCGGGCGTTTGAAGACATGTGCGACGAGGTGATCGGGACGGGCGCCGTGGCGGCGAACGCGACGTGGCAACGTGCGATAACAAAGTTACAGCGCGATGGGCGGTTTAAGACGGCGTTGGCGACGCATAATGAGCGACGAGGGGCGTTTGAGGGGTGGAAAGCCAAGGCGCGGGACGGGTTGAAGAAGCGCTCTTGTGGCGGCGATGGCGGCGATGGCGGCGGCGAGGAAGGTCGCAAGAAGACGAAATATGAGCGTGAACAGGCGGCGTTGCGTGCTCGAGAAATTGAGGCGAATAGAGCGCGAGAGCAGGCGGAGTATGTGGCGAAGAAGCGCAAGGCGGAGACGCTCGAAGCGGAAGCCGAACGCGCGTTTGAGGCGTTGTGCGCGGAAAAGGTCAAGACATACGCGCGTTCGTACGATGAAGCGTGGACGAGGGATTTGCAGTATGATGCGTTAGGTAGGAATAATGTCGATGCGTTGCGTGGGGGTGAGCTTCGGGCGCGGGAGTTGTTTGAAGCGCATCGCGAGCGCGTGGAAAAGACGCTCAAGAGCGAGTTCTCCAAGCTCTGCGCGAGAGTTTTAGATCGATTAATCGTCGCCGCGATTGATGCTGGCGTAGGCGAGAACAGAGGCACAGTTGATAGCATCTTTGCCGGCGCGCTATCGTACGCCAAGGCGTGTGAAGAGGAGTACGAGCTCATCGACGAGGCAGTTTTCAATCTTGTCCCAGACGCCGACAGAGCGTCAATGTGGACATCGTGCGCCACGGATATCCTCGCCAGGCACGACATCATCGTCGATACACAAGAAGAATAACAAACACCAGTAGCTCACATAGAAGTCGCTTGCACGCGACACACAGACATTAAATACATAGAATCAGCGCGTCACGCGCGCCATCGCCCAAAGTAAAACGCCAATACACCAAAGCACGTATCATACAATCTAAAAGTACTGTAAAGGCGCGTACACACGCCGCGTTTCACCCGTCATTCACACCCATCACGCACTCGCTCGGGCGCAAACCTGTTTAAAATAAAATGGGGGGGTGGGGCGTCAGCGCGAGAAAGTAGACCCCGTTGCGTTCGCGCGTTGCATCCGCGTCGGACACATGACTGTACCGCGGCGAGCTACTCGACCGAATCGCGAACGACCCAAATCGAGGTCCTAGTCTCATCGACCTAGCACTCTCTGCCTCAGCGCCCGGGGATCTTCCCCGGTGTTCGTGTGTGCCATCGACCGCTTAAAAACCTTTCGCTCGCGCTCCTCCACGTCCCGAACGACGACGACGCCGTCGCCTGACCAGAGTGATCGCGCGCGAGCTCGCGGTGCGAGGCGTTGTTTGTTCCACCGATGTCGTGTCCCTTCGCGCGCGCCCCTACCTGTGTGCGTGCGCGAGTCGCGCGTCTTGAAATGGGGGGAACGTCACGCCGCCAGTCCGCGTGCGCCAAAATCAGACGCCGCGCAAAATATCGACGTCACGCGCGCCGACGCGCCGAAGGGCTCGTAAGCGTTATTGTGCGCGATTGGTGGTGCGCGATCGGCGTCTCGGGCGGTGTCGCGCGACGTGACGCGCGGTATTGGTGATTGAGCTCGGAGCTGATTAATTTGCAATTATGCATTCGCGTGGAATGGCGACGGCGACGACGTCGATGTGCGAACGTTCTACAGATGTGCGCACGCAGACGAATTTTACGCGTCGTGTGAGGGCGATAGGCGTGCGTGCCGGTGCGACGCGTGGGGCGCGTGGCGGCGTTGGGACGGCGCGCGAGGCGGTTGGTGCGATTTCGGCTCGAGACGCGCTCGGGCCGCCCAAGTCACAAAAGGGCGCGCAAGGGCAGCAGCACACGCACGTAGGTGTTGCGCATGATGCTATGGTGAAGGTCAGGGAAGCACTACCTGGGGTGATGACTACGCCGGGTGGGGTGGGCGCGAGTGCGATTGCGCTGGCGGGCGCCGTCGTCGCGAGTCGGACGCTCCGACAAACGAACGACGGCGCGCGCGCCAAGCCTCAATCGCGCGGTGGTACAGATTTCGACGTTGTGATTGGGCGCTATGCAAAGCTCATACACGATGCGTACGATATTCCGTTTATTCCTGAAGCGATGGAAAGCGCGTTGTATAGAGAGGTGTGCAAGTCAGCGTACGAACAGGCATACACAAACTTTGATCTCAACCTCAACGGTGCGGCAATTCTTGGGCATCCACTCGTGGTGTCGGATACCCTCGTGCCAAATCACGTCCCTAAGAAGAGCGGTATCAAAGAGGATGAGTTGTACGAGTTTGTGGACGAAGTTGTCGGCAACTCGCGCGCGGTGCCGCTATTGCTTCCGCAGGCGCTGGAAAAGAAAATTTACACAAACGCTGTGCTCACGGGCTGGACAGTGATGGAGGACTCATTGGAAAATTTTAAGATGCGCCTGTTTGACACAGAGTTTGTGTTCACCATAGAAGACGAAGAGAAGGAAGCAAAGGATGACCGGCGAGCAAAGCCAAAATCTTCGGGTGTCGGAGAAATGGAAATCATCCCCAAGCTCAGTAGTAAACAATTGCGTGAGATTGCTGAAGTTCAACTCGAGCTTCCAACAGCAACTCGCGTACTTCCCAAACTCGAAGAAAACGTGTCAAAAGTAGCAGTCGGTATGTTAGCCGAGGCGTGTACGATGGAGGTGAAAGTAAAGGACTTTGTCATGGAGTTTGCCTTGGCACCCGCGAGCGACGACGACAACAACAAGAAGGCTTTTGAAAATGTTTCATTTGACGATGCAGACTATGTTGAAACGCGTCGGGTGATGAAAGAATTTATCAACGAATCTATCGACGACTTTATGAAATCTCGCGTGGCTATTTCTCCCGTGTTTTTGCCGAGCAAAATTGAACGCGAGACGTATGTAAACTTGTTAACCGGCCTTTTTGGCGACATTGGCAAGGGTCCGATTGCAAACGTACTGGGTTTCAACATTGGCATGCGCATGCAACGTCGACCCAAATCCGCGAACAAAACTAGCACGGGAGTAGAAGAAGAAGCGACTATGGCGGCACGAGCATCCTCAAAGCAAAAGCGCGGGATGGGTGAGCTCTTCAAGGAAATCGGTGATGAAATCCGCAGCGGCGAGTGGGACAAGCTAGCAATGACCGGCCGAGAAATACTCGGCATAGACAACACTACGTTTGGTAAGCAAAAAGCGTACAAGTCCAAGGTTAACCGCAAAGCTATTGAGGAGTTTGTGGACTACTTGCTCGCGGATCCCATGTACAACGTCAAGGCGATTCCAGACAACATCGAGCGCGCTCTGTATATTAACTGTTTCGAGCTCGTGGCTGACATCATCGCCACAGTGCTCTCTGATTTTGAGCTCGATATGCTTGGAAGGCGTATTCGCATGAATGTGCGTGAAGCCCCGGCACGTTCGGTGCGTTCACTCCGTCGGTTTAGACCAGATGACCGCGTTTTACGCGAGTTCACCAAAGAATTCAGCCAAATCGAGGCGGTACAAGAAATCATGTGCAACGTGTATGCGTTTGTTCTCGCTTTTATGGCGCAGACGGCGGCTGACTTTGAAATTGTCGTCGTCGGTCATCGTTTAAGAACAGCTATGAGCACCAACGCCGATGCAAGTATCTTACCGACCGCGGCGAAGGCGGATGCGTTGAACGATTTACTCGTGAAAGCTATCGAAACGCTCGCCTCAGAAATCATCACAGTCAGTGCCGCGTCAGATGTCAACGTTGGTGGGAACGCCGAGAAACGCGCATCCATGGAAGTGGACTTTGACAAGGAAATCTATCGTTTGTTTGAGAACAACTCGACCAAGCCAGACGATAAATTCCCATTCCCGTACCTCAACGCTGAACAGTTCAAAAACACCACCGATCAACTCATCGCGGAAATCGTCCCAGGTATGTCCAAGTATAGCTCAAAACTGACCGCTGTCCGCGAAATTTCAAGAGCGGCAGATCTAAACGACGATGGAGTCATTCAATGGGCTGAATGGTATTACGCCGCCAAGGCCATCGAAAAGGTGCTCGTAAAACAGCGCAGCTCCTCCAAGTAGAGCGTTTTGCCGTCGTTGTCGCCGACTACGCGGCATAAAAAAGTGTGTATTAGCGCGCGCATGCAATATTACTTATGTTACAAACAAAAAATTTACTTCTTCAAAGGCAGGCGTTCTTTCTTCGATGCCTGTTCCTTTTTCGTTTGACTCGTTTTACCTTTTAGCTGTGTGTTCGTTGCATTGCCGGCTTGCGTGCCGGCTTGCGTGTTTTCCACCACCGTCGATACGTTCAACGTGATTGGTGACTTATCACTTTCGGATGGAGCATCTGCACCGACGACCGCCGATAGCGGCGGCGCAGCTAGAGGATTGTTTTTGGCGCGACGCTTGTTGTTTTGTCGCGCGCCAACCGCGGCAATGACCGTACTCACCACGTGCGTCGTCAATGCGGTGGCGACACTCGCAATAGCTTGGCGTTTGTAATTTCTAATGAACGAACGAATATCATCCGTAGTCATGAGACCGAGGTACCTTTTCTTCAAAGGTGGTGGCGGGAGACGGTGGAATTTCGCGACGTAGGGGACGCTTTGGCGAATCTTTGCCCAGCCCGCGATGGCAGTCTTACGTCTGGTCTCCAACATCCTCGCTCGCTGACGCTCTTGTGCATTTGCCAACAAAGAGCCAATATTTTTCTTAGGCTTGTTGAACATGGGATCATCTAAACGGCGCTCGAGGACGCGGAGCAAGCCATTGAGACCTTCAAGAATTCCGCGCAGACGAGCACGCGCCGCGAGCAACTCCCTCGCCTCTTTTCGTGTTAACAACTTAGACGTTTGCGATTGAAGCATCGCAATTCGTCGAATTTGAAGTTGCAGCGGAAGCATCCATCTAAACCAAGGATCAGTAGGCACGGCTTCCTGTTGGGCAAGGAGCTCTGCTTCGGGGTCGTCCTTGTCTTGCTCGGCGCTTTCAAGCAACAACTGCGCATCCTCAAGCTTCATGACGAATTCCGTGTAAAGCATGTGCGGTGCGACTTTACCATCAACTGACGTCCCTTCCGCCTGTGCGATGTTTAGCTTACCAAAAACCTCGGCAACGGCGACTTGAGAATCCCGAAACACTCGCATCGGGAATCGACTTATCCGTTGCCTTGGCTCCGCAAATTCACGACTTGCAACCGCTCTCTTCGCCATCTTAGCCGCCTTAATTTGCTGTTCAAGTTCTTTTTGCTTCTTACGCGTAAATGTAGAATCTACGCGCTGGAAAATTGACGGAGTAAATTCTTCGTCGGATTCCTCGTCAATTCGTCTCCGACGCTCGAGCGCATGTGCAGTCGCAAAAATTTCCGTCAACCGTTCCGTCGGCACCGTAGCATCGTATCGATCGTCGCTCGACGACAGCGCTTTTGCTACACGGTCGAGTTCGATATCTAAAGCGTACTGCCACGTATCTTGCTCGCTCACGCCTTCCAACTGCACGCCGCGTTGGAATTGCTCCACCCAATGTAAATATCTACACAACCTGAACAGTGTTGAATTCACCGCCTCGCTCGGATTATCGGGGTAATGCGCCGCAAAATAATTCGCACGAATAGACGGTGGTTCGCCAAGTTTCCTTCGCGGTGGCGTCTTCAATATATCCTCAATTCTGTCCCTCAAATCCTTCGCCGCCGCGCGCAATGGCCCGCTCAACAACCGTCGCACGTTCGCCAGTCTCGCCTTTCTATCCGCTGCCTGTTTCTGCACCTCGCGCCTCGCCTCCTTCATCTCATCTTGATACCCTCCAACAACCTTATACGCCAAACCAGCGAGTAATAAGCCACTCAGCGTCCCACTCACGCCGGCGATGACTTTCACAGCCATGTTTGTCATGAGCGTCTCCTGAAACTTCCCAACACCCTTAATCGCCCCGGTAATCTTCCCTGTCCGCGCCTTGAGCTGATCTGCGATAGACAGCGGTTGATTACTCCCATTCCTTCCTCGCACGCGCGCTCTTTTCGCGTTCGCATCGGGTGGGAGTCGATCGGCCACCCAATTCGGCAGCGTCAATTTTACGGGACCAATTTGCCTGACATTCGTCAGCGGTAACGCCGACGACGCGTCAGCGGCGTCGTTCGCGCGTCGAAGACCCGGAATGCGCATTGTTTTACGCCTGTGCGCGCGCTGTGCGGTAATGGGCGACTGGCGCGCGCGCGTCACGAGCGCGAGAGTGAAGCGCCAGTGCAGTCTGTCATATGTTCCCCTCTGTCGAATGCGGCGAAAACGCGCGCACGTCGCAGTAATGATGCGCCTGACGTCGCCATGCGCGCGTGCGTGCGCAAATGAAAAGGGAACTAGTGAAGAAATAATATGTACACGCGCGATGACGAGCTAGTTGAGGTCAAATGCGAAGACGACGGCGGCGTGGTCGCTCGGGAAGCGAGCGTTTGGGAACATGGAGCCAGCGTCGTACGACGTCGTAAAGGATGTGAAATCTACTGAGTTGATGCGCTCGAGGGCGCGAACGGCTATTGGCGTAGACGTTCGGATCAAAATATGGTCTTTGGGGTGTCGGTCGGTCAAGATGTGCGTTTCAGCGTCGGCAAGTGGGACGGCTTTGTTGAGCTGGGCTTGGAGGAACGTTCGCGCGCTAAACGTGGTGTGCGCGCTTTCGACATCAATGTTTGCGAGTGTCCAGCACGCCTCGAACGAAGTCGAGGCTCTCAAGTAGTCGATGAAGTCTACAACACCTTGTTTCTTGCCATCCTTGTGGAAAGAGTGTGTGTTGGCATCCATACCAAAGACGCACACATCCACGGCGTTGCTCGCATCCGCACAAAATGCATCCACCGCAGACGTAATGTGTTTCGTTTGAAGCCCATCGGTGTCGCCATGGAACGAAGCGAACACATAGTTCTTACCATCTGATGCATCGGTTGCGACAAAAGCACAAAAGTCACCCTTGGAAAGCGACGCCGAGCGTTCGCCCATGAGCCGCAATACGTCGCTCGTTACTTCTCGGGGTGTTGCATTACCATTCGTGAACGACTTGGACATCAGCACGATGGAATTTTGGTCGCGCTTTGGATCCATATCACATGGGCAGCATACGTCATACGCAGCGCTGATGTCTTCACGTGCGCGCAACGCATCCGCAAACGCTGAGCCAACTTCTTGTAAAAAGCACACTCGCGTAGCGTCACCATCGTGCACGTCGCGCAACAAGCTCGTCGCCACCACATCCAACGTTCGAGACGTTTTGTGTTTCACCAAATTTTCGTACAATTCAGCGCGAATATTCTGCCAAACATCAAAGCTACCTGCCGCGAGTGTTGCAACGCGAACCAACGCCGCGTCAAACGCCGCCAAGAAAAAAACCTGCAATCCAACGCCCAATTCTTCTTCTTCTTCGCTCACCGCAGGATACTTGGCCTTTTTAATAGGTGTCAACATCTCCACCATCGCTCGTTCGCGTCCACCGACGACGACACGAGTATCAAACATGTACGCCACCCACGCGTCCCACCACGCGCCTTCATCCGCAAACCGCCCGTCGTAACAATTAATCACCGTCGGCCGGTACACCGTGCGCCTATTCACGATCCCAGAACTATCATCACCACGCATTTCCACATTAACCGTATTCGTCACGCGATCAGGCATCGAACATAACCGCTTGGCGCCGACATCGACGTCGCGCAGATACGCCCGCGTCGACCGTCCGCGCGCGTAGCTCACATAATACTCCCGGCACCGCTCCGCGCGCACATCGCACAATCCGGCGCGATTCAGCTTGTCCACGAGCACGTCGAGCATATCTGCGCGCAACACGTCGTCGAGCATATCTGCGCGCTCGTCTGTGTCGTCCCTGAGCGCGCGCTCCACGCCTCGCATAAAGTTTGAGTAGCTCGCATCTCCATCCTCTCCCTCTGACGCCGCGCGCGCATCGCGCGCGGCCGAACTCGACGCGTAGTACTCGAAAGGATTATTGTTAATCGCCGCGATGTTCCACGTCGATGTCGCGAACGATGGCATGGCGGCGGCGGCGGCGCCCGAGGCGAGCACTGGCGTGTCCCAACCGCACTCCGACGCGCTTTGGCGGTCGCCGCGCACCCGACGACCGCGTGCGGCGATGCGGGCGCGCGCCGCGCGGTGTTGCGCGTCGTCGCTTCGCCCGCCGGCGTCGCGGACGACGGCGCGCGGGCGTTGGAGCGCGCGAAAGGGAGGCGTCAGCGCGTGCAGTGGGTCACGCTCACCGGCGGAAGTGACGGCGGAGCCATGCGCGCGGCTCGGCGCACGGCGCGCGACAACGACGATGGCGATGATGGACTCTTCATGCGCCGACGACGACGCGGATGACGGGTATCGCCAGGTGTGCGAGCGATGCCGAAGAGCTCGAGTGGTGTGCGTGTGCTCCGCCGTCGCGCGCGTCTTGGACGCCGATGGAATCGGCGCCCCGATTCGCCACTCGACAAAGATATTCATTTTACAAGATAGGCATGAATTTCGTCGCGCGCTAGGCTCCGCGGTGTGCTGCGCGTTGGCGTTGGAGAAGTGCGAGGTGAAGTGGCACGACGTTCGGGACGGCGGCGGCGCCGAGGTGCCGATTCCTGGCGGAACGTTGGAAGGATTGGGCGTATTGTGGCCGGACGAGAGCGCGATTGACTTGGACGATTATTGTGCAATGCCAGTGGAAAGTAGAGTACCGTTGAATTGTTTGATCGTGCTCGATACCACGTGGTCGCGGGCAAAGGCGATGTATTACGCGATTCCGTGGCTGGCGCGGGTGCCTAAATACGTCATAAATCCGCGCCGTCGGTCCAATTATCGCATACGTAAACAGCCGAAGGAATATTGCTTGTCGACGGCTGAATGCGTGGCGCAAGCGCTATCGACGCTTGAGCCAGAGTCACGCGCGCATCTCGTCGCCGATTGCTTCGATGGGATGATTGACGACCAACTCGAAGCCGAGTCGCGGGCGTTGCGCGCGCCTCGAATGCGCGACAGAACGGGATCGAAGGCTTTACGGCGCGCCCAGGCAGACGGCACGGTGGGTACGGTGCATTAAAACACTCGTAGCGGATTATTGCGTTGTTTTCGTTGTTATAATTGATTCATTTGTTTGTAGACTGAGTTTGAAAGCGCGTGCGCCTCTCGCGGAAACCTCTTCAAGATGTGAAGCTCATCCTCAGAACTCGCCGCCACAAGTGTTTATCTCGCGCGCACCGCGTACGCTCTCGCGCTAACAACGCTCGACGTCACGCACGCGTTCGGACGATGAAGAAAGGCACGTCTCCCGAAGAAATCGGCCTCTTGGGTGAAACCCATCGCGCAACACCAAACGCCACCGGCGATGACGATCACACCGACCTCAACGCCGACTCCGGCTCCAAGACGAGCCGGCGAACGAGGAACGCCGTCATCATTGGCTTAGTCGTCTCTGCGTTGGTTTTTACCGGAGTGAAGATGGCTACCGGGACGATGATGAACGCGGAAACGAATCCGGAACGAGAAGCCGAATCCAAGGCGAGCTCGGCGTTTCTCAACCTCTTTGGCGATGGCTTCTACGAGATTCCCACCACGCGTGAGAAGTCTGTACGTCAAAAAGTGAAGAACACAGCGTTGATGTATGATTTCATTCACATTCCCAAGACTGGTGGTTCGTTTTTTAATCAAGTGTTGAAGGCCGCGGATAGGCGGTTGAGCCAAAAGACGGGCGCGGTGGCGTTTCCTCACGAAGGTGCGCCGTTTACCAGTTGGGCGACGTATCCATTAGTGGATACCACCAAGGAGAACTTCCTTGATACTCGAGAGCGATTTGCGCGACAACAACCGGTGGAGTATTTCGGTGTCGATCGGTTGCGCGAGGCGTACGACTCGGGCGTTCGCATGTTCACCAAGGGTCCGTATGGCATGGGTTTATGCGATGTCATCGACGCTCCGTGTGCGTATTTCACCGTCTTGCGCGAGCCAGTGGCGCAATTCCTTAGCCACTACAAGTATTCATGCTTAGCTGGAGCTGAAAATCAGCGTTTGTGGGATGAGCGCATGAAAACCAAGGGGTCGTGCGATTTGGATTTGCTCGAGTGGTACGATTACTTGGGCGGCGACACGTGGTTGCAATTACTCGCCCCGGGTGCAGGTGACGATAAGGACTTGCAAGTAGAAACGGCGATTAAGAATCTCAACAAATCGTGCTTCCGGTACATTTTGACTGAGAAATTTGACGATGGGTTGCAAAAGATGGTGGATACGATGCCAGACTTTGAAGACTTGAACATTGAAGCGATCAATGAGCACGCGAGGAAGAACGAGTCACCTGCTTTGTCAGATGTACTCAAGGCGCGATTCCAGGCGTACATCGAGGATGAACGGATGATGAATGAGTTGCGTAGCCGTATGAAACGTCCGGCGGCGGTGTACAAGCACGCGAAGAACGCGTATGAGCGCAAGTGGTCGCAGCCGATGATTTCTTGCTAGTGTATTGAATGACTTTCGTTGCTCACGTTGTAATGTGTTGCTATTAGCTATTACTACCGCACGTTGCGTGCGTCTACGCTCTACCATCTTATCCCCCGCGCGCGTGGGTCTTCACGAGCGACCCATTCGCCAGGCGCCGTCCACCGCGCGCTCGCGCCATCTGGACGCAAATAGACCAGCGGCCTCGTATCCACCCCATTCGCCTCCTCGAACGCCGTCGCTTCCGCCTTCAACGTCGCGCACAGCGATTGCGGTATGTTAATTTTCAAAATCCTCGCAATCGCGTTCACCCGCACCGCGCGATCGACGCATGCGCGCGTTTTACAGACATACGCGCTTCGACCGCTCGTCCCCGACTCGCTCATTCGGCTCACGTATCGCTCGCCATCCTTCACCACCATTTCATCCTCATCCGCATCATCCGCACGCAACTTGACGCGAACAACTCTGAAAAGTTCTCCCTGTGCCGCCAACCGCTCGCACGCCACGCACGAGCGCGCGTGAATATTCCGAGCGTCGCTTTTACGTAACCCCTGCCTCGCCTTGGGCTGGTTACACGCTCGGTCCCGCGCGCGTACTTTTGGTTTCGCCTTGTCTCGTCGCCGAATCGCCCGCGCCGCGCGCGAGATTTCAGTATAAAATGAATCTTCCATCGTGACTTGCGCGTAGTCGCGCTCGATGTCATCGATGCGACGACGTGAGGAGGACAAAGTCGACGCGGACGGCGCTGACGGCTGCCGCGCCCGCTCGGCGTGTCTCGCGAGGGATACCGCCACGCCGAGCGAGGCTGACGTGCGTTCGCGCGCGTGCGTCTCTGCGATATCAAGCACGGCGTCGATTCCACCCGCAAGATCGACGATTGTGTCGGACAGCGACGACGTGAGCGACGGTGAGCTCGACGCCGAGAGAGGGTCGCGCGCGACGCTCGCCGATGGAGGTTTACGCGCGCGTGGCGTCGGGCGCATCCGCGAACTCGACGACGCACGCGATACAAATGATGCATCGCAACGCATGTGCGACGACAAGGACGACAACGACGACATCGTCGTCGATACAGACGACACCGCCAGCGAGAGAGTCACTTTATGAGGACATCATTCATTCTAATTCAACTTCTACGACTACTCATCGACGACTCACGCGCGCATCGACGACGACAACAACACTCTATACTACCATCACGCGCCCGTCACGTCTCTCGCGTGCGCCGCGCGACATACGCATCCACGACGGACTCGAGCACCGCCGCGCTCGCGCGCGCGCGTTTCGCCTCCTCGAGCCTCTGCTCCAACGCCTCCAACGTCCCCGCGATCGCGCGCACGTCATCGCGCGCGCGCGCACTCACACGCGCCGCGCGGTCGCATTCGATGCGCAGCGCCTCGGCGTGCGCGGCGCACGAGCGCGTGCTCGCGAGCGTGGCGGTTTCGGATGCAGCGAGCGCGCCATGCGCGCGCTCGAGATTGCTGGCGAATGCGTGCGAGAATGACTCGAGCGTGCGGTCGAGCGCGCTCAGGACGGTGGGGAGGGATGGTGCGGGTGCAGGTGCGCCCACGCGCGCGCCGTCGCCATCGGCGACGGCGGTGGACGCGCGCATGCGGGCGGCGAATGGCGCGCGTGCGATGATGCTGGAAACCCCTAAATTTTTTGAAGTTTAGGGTATGGGGTTTAGTTGTTCAATCATGAACCCAGAGGGTGGGACTCGAGCACGTTTTTTGTAGGTTTGGTCTTTGTCCAACGCGAACAATCGTCAGTCGCTCGCGCGGCGACGCCACGCCGTGCGTGCAAACGCCACGACACGAAGAACGATACACGTAGTCATCGATTTAACGTGAATTGAGGTATGTTTGAGCGCGTTGTTGAGGTGAATTGGTGTGAATTGCGTCGATCGCGCGAGTGTCGAATTGCCCGAAATGCGACGACGACGACGGAGATGCACCCGGGTTTCACGCGCGGGATAGATGTGGGATAAATCGTATCGTCGTACGGTGTGGTTAAACGTGCGAAAACGACGTCGCGTGAGGGCACACGTGAGAATTGTCGCAAATGTGTTACAATTTCACACCTCGAGCGCGCGCGCGGCGAACAAAATACGTCGATACTAACCGAGTCTTAATCGACATTTATACACAGAACCGTTACGAAGTGCATATTTGCATTACTGACTAGGTGTTTGGACGCCGTGCACGATGGCGCGGGGCGATAGATCATCGACGGTGGAGCCCGAGGCGTCGACTTCGAGCGACGCAAAGGAAACAGACGAGGAACGTTTGCGACGTAGAAAGGATGAGGATATGATTGTCGCCCGCGCAAAGGCGATTCGGGAGAAGATCCGTGCGTTAGATGCTCGAGCGAACGTCAAGACTCATGATGAGAGTCGAAGAAAGAGTCACTGGGAGTACGTGTTGACGGAGATGACGTGGTTAGCGCGCGACTTTGCGAGCGAGCGAGACTGGAAGCAAGAAACCTCAAGGCAGGTGTCGCACCTCGCGGCATCTTGCGACGGCGTGCCCGTGAGTGCTGAAGACGCCGAGGTGAACCGTAGGAAGGTTCGATGCGCGATGGTGGCGGCTGAAATTGCCACGTTTTGGGCCAACGCGTGGGAGCGCGCCAAGGAGAAGCCGCTTCCGCACGCGGATGAGTTGATTGAACTCGAGGAAGATAACGAAGACGACGGCGATGATGATAACGACAACGATGATGCCGACACGGATATGGGTGATGCAGATGACGACAAGTCCACGCCGGCTCCAAAGGTTGAGACGGAGGTTGCCAAACCTCTGCCGGGGCTCGCCGCGACGCCGCCGCCGCCCCCAGGGATGAAAATCATCAGCTCCTGGGCGTCGAATAAACTATACTTGGCCATGGTTGAAATGAAGCGTGATTTAGTGCGAGACGCGATTGAGATCAAAGAAGCCAAGGATGCCAAGGAGCGCCAAAAGGCGACAAAGAAGACGACAAAGAAGACAAAGGCTGCCGCCAAGCCGACGCGCGGACGGGGCGGTAAGAAGAAGGATGAGCCCGAAGAGGCGGAGGAAGACGACGAAGATGACGATGATCCTCCCAATAAGTCTGACAAACATTCTCGAGTCGCAATCGCCGAAGCCTTGGAGATTGATGGAATGGATATGGACATGGGTTTGCTCGCGCCGCCGACGCCGCCGCTCATCGAGGAGTTCATGCCCATCATCTACGACGCCGTGCCTTTGCTCAACGAGCGCGTCTATCGAGACACCATGCAAATAGAAGCGCACAAGTTTGCCGAGTACGAACGAAGCTTACGAGGGTGGGAAGAAAACGAGCGAAAGCGCTCGCGGGCGCTCGTCGAGGCGGCTCGGTACCAAGCCGAAGAGGAGGCGCATCGGGAAACCATGGAGCAGCGACGCACGTTTTTGGCCGCCGCCGCCGCGCGAGGGTTTTATTTCGACGAGGAAGGGTACATGGTCGACGCCAAAGGCAAGCGCAAAAAGAACAAGCGCGGAGAGTGGATTCAATTCGGTGCTCCTGGGCACGAGGCGGATATGGACTTTGGCGTGCCCATACCCAAGCGCTCTGGCGTCGGCTTGGATGGCAAGCGCCTCAAGGACAAGAAGAGGCGCAAGGCTGGCGCCATGCGTCCTTGGTCGCCCATGGAGGATCAACTCTTGTGTGCGATTGTACACGAATTTGGTTCAAATTGGGCACTCATCACGGACGCGTTCGCTGCGAGCACGCCCATCAAGGGGGTATATCATCGCATCGAGCACTGCCGCTGGCGTTTTAGCCACCTCACGCAACTGGCGGAGACGGAGCACGATGAAAACGCAATTGCCGCGCTTAACCTTAACAAGGGCAGCGCTCGCAATTTGATGGCTCGTGCGCTTCCTGTTGAGGACGAAACGGTGCGCATTCACTTCGATCGATCGTGCGCGGTGATGGCAAAGCACTTGAAGATTCGCAAAGCAGCCAAGCTCGAACGCGTGGGTATGGATAAATCTCTTCGCTCGGCGCCGCATCGTTCGTGGCGCGACGTACAGGCGATTTGCGGCGGAGTGTTGAGCCCAGTTGAGTTGGCAGATCAAGCATTGATGATGGCGCCTGCTGGGAATAACGCGCCTGCTCCGGTGAGTATATCTCCTGGTGCGCAGCGCCTCGGGACGATGCTTCCAATGATGCCGCGCGGGTCCATTCCGTCTGGCGGCATGCCCGCGACTGCGTCTGCGCGAGGATCTGGTAAGACGCCGTCGAAGAAGAAAGCTGCGGGTAAGGAACTTCAACAGTTACAGCTCATGGGTAGCTATTCCCCCGCTGCAGGTGGGGTAGCCATGCAGCTCGGTGGAATTGGTGGTGGAATGCCGACGGCGTCGGCGAGTAAATCTCCCGCCCTGGCGCCCGGAAGTTACAACATTGGTGGGCGAAACAACGCCCCGGCGGTGAAACGTACAACGGCAACAAAGAGAAAAGCAGGAAGGAGGAAGTAAACATACACGTATGCTGCTTCCACCATAGTACTTAGTAGAGACTTTGCAACATATAAGAGCAAATTAGACTTGAATCATTATCACATTCGCGGAAAAGCTATTTTTTTGGCATCAGATTTTCAATTTCGAGTTCAAGCACCGACGTCGGCGTGGTGATACCGAAGTTTGCGCACACGTCGGGGTGCACGATGCCCATGACACCAATCTTTGCGCCATCGCGCATGACGTACGCTTGCCTACCTGGAAAGTACGTCGGTTCATTTGACTCGACGACTTCATACCCCGGTTGTTTGCCGTCAAACGTCGCCGCGCCCGCGACTTGCATGACTCTATCCAAAATCCCTTGCACAACCTCAAAACCACTGCTGACGTTGCTGTAGAGCACCAGCAGTCGGCGAGAGTTTTTAGCACCGACATCGGACTCGGGGTCCAAAACCACGACGTCACCAACCTCAAAGAGTTTCAAAGGCATCGGGGCGTCGGTGTTCGCCGCGCGCGCCTTCAAGACACCCGGTAACAAGCTATTACGCGCCACTTGCACGTCCAAGCTCGACGGGTTAGCCACAATTGCAGCGCTATTACCATCATCTTCACGTTTCACGTTGGCAAAGTTGTCATCGTGCGAGCACAAGATCCACGTCAACACCTCGCTAAAGCCGCTACGAGCAACTTCGTCGCGGAGCGCGTCAGAAAACTTGTTTATCGGTTGTTGAGATGAAATCGTGTACGTATTTGGCACCGTTCGCGCGATATTGTTATAACCGTGAGAAATGGCGACGTCTTCGGCGATATCACACGGATGTAAAATATCAGAACGCGTCGGCGGAACCTCGACGCGCAACGATTTTTCATCCGCACCGAGCTTTGTCGGGAGTTGCATACGGCATAGCAGCGCCGCCATAGTCTTGCGGTCAATGTCTGTACCGATACGTTTGTTGATGTAATCCACATCAGCGTCAACAAATCGTGTCATGAAGTCAGGATACGTGGTCTCCTTACCCGTGCAATCCACGACGTCAACTGGCTCGACGGTGAACGGCGTCGCGCAATACTCACTAAACATCGTCACCATCGTGTTCAAAACAATCTTTGCCTTGTTCAAATCCGTAGCTGTGCACTCAATGAATACGTCCTTCGTGTCCAGAGAGATTGCTGATTGCGCACCGTTGATAATCGGCGGCAAGGACAACACTGTACCATCCGCGTCTCGCACAACCGGGAACACCGCGCTGCCTTCGATGATGTGTAAAAAGTGCTTCAACTTTTGATCTTGCTTGTAAAACTCCATCAACTCTTTGGCGTTAAACTTTTTATCCTGCTTGAGCGGCACAAACTCAATCTCTTCCGGTAACTGCGCCTCGTACGTGAATGGTCCTTTAATTTTTGACAAGTCGTGTGTCCCGATAGCCACCAATGACCGCCGTCGACAGATATTCTGATGCAGTTTGTCTTGCAAATCAATAAAAGACTCGTACCGCGCTTTCGTAAACGTCACCCCACGTAGCACCGCGCACACGACGAACGGTCGCACCAACATCGCGCTCGACTTCACCACCATCTTCTCCCGCGTCCCGCTCGCCGGCTCCACCGCTCGGAACGTCGGCGTCGGTACCGTTCCCTTGAACACATTCAACGCCCGCGAAATCCCTTCCATGCAGAGCAAATCGTATCTATTCGCCGGGATATCAATCTTATAAATCACATCATCGCTCGACGCATCCGTCGTCGTCGCGCCAGTGGCGGCTTCGTTGCCTAAAAACTTGCTCTCCATCGCGCGTTCGCTCGTCACCTCATCCAACTCGATACCAAACTCAAAGCACAGCTCGTCGAATTCATGCTCGGTATATGTCTTCCCGAGTCTGGCGAACAATTCATCGCGGTTGAGGTTCACCTACGGTGCGCGAAAACGGCGTTAAACCATCACGTGTTAGTCTCTCAGCTTGGATCACTTTTTAGTGCGCTCATGACGCGCTATGCATCGTCGCATCGTCGATTGCGGCGAATGCGCGCGCTCTAGCTCGCACGCGTGCGTCCGTGTGTGCGCGCGGGTGACGTACCGTGGGCATGATTCGTGATCTCGCCGCGTGCGGGGTTCTGGGGTTTGTCTCGCGACTGGGGTGCAGCTCCAAACCCTCAACACTTTTGGGACGTGAGTATTACAAACGTGCAATTCGATGCACGCGATATGGATACATGATGGTACGGGATGACTATATATATATGGGTAAGCAATGCATGCGCCGGACGTTACGCGGCGGCGTCTGTTTCGGAGTTGGATGCCGCCGCGTCGTCGTCCGCGCGCGCGGGCGCGTCGGATTTCATCAGCGACAGCGTAAACGACCACGTCCGCGGATCCACAGCGGCGAGAATCCGAGATGAAAACATAGATTGCGCCGGTGGTGATGGAGATTTCGTGGCACTGTCGGCGTTTTCGTTATTTTCTGCGGGGTCGTTTCGACGAAATTGGTCGCGCAGCGCTTCGAGCTTTTCCTGCGCTTTGGATTTCGGGCGCGGGACGACGCCAAGTTTTGTGAGTTCGGCGATAGCTTCTGCGTCTCCGCTCTCGACAACGAGTTCGAGCAAGCGCTGGATAGCTCGAGTGACCATCTCGTCGTCTCTGTACTCGATAAACTTGGAAGAGTCGTCCCTGAGTTCGGCAACAATGTCCTTGAGCGCCTTTGACAGCACGACATCCACGGGCATTTTAAGCAATAAATTATGCTCAACAATGACGCGATCAACGTGTTCGCTTTCTAATGCGGCGATGACGCGCTGCGGTGGAAGCGAACGGACGTCAATCGAAACCGAACCAGGGCTATCGATCGTCTTCAATGCGCTGAGCGCCGTGGTGATGGACGATGCGCTCGTCACCGCCGTTTCCTTGAGTGAATGCGTCGTTCGCGCTAGGAATGCGCTCGCCGACTCCAATCCACTCCTCGCGCTCTCAATTGATGCTTTGGCATTCTCGGATGCGAGCTCAAAACTACGATTGGTTTCTTTGCGCACGGTATCGGTAGTCTTCGTCACCGTTTCGCGAACTGAGTCGGTGGTTTTCGTCGCCCATTCGGTCACGGCTTCGGCGCTTGATTTTGCAACTTCCGCCGTGCTCGTCGTCAGCGCCGCTGTTTTTTCGCTGATGATTTTCGACGTGTAAAATAATTGCTCCACCATGCCTGGTTTAGGCGTTGGCGTGCACGTGCACGTGATGTACTCTTCGCCGCCATTGTCGTCCGGTGAACACACCGTCACCGTCAATTTCACGTACGCGTTCTTCGTCGTGAGGGCAGCGACAGCAGCTTGCGCTGCTAAAGCCGCCGCGGCTTCAGATTCAAGCGCCGCTTGTGCTTCAAGCGCGCGAACTTCCGCTTCATACTCTTCCACCATCGGTAAAAAGATATCAATCGAGGACATGGCCACGTACGTGGTGAACGTCGAATTGATGACTTGAGTGATATCCGCGGCGACGGCAGCGATAAACTTTGGCCCGCAAATGAGCGCAGATACCGTACGCGCCACGTCTCGAGCAAACTCTCGGTCGAACACGCGCTTGCCGAGCGCTTCGGCGTCTTCATACGAGAGCTTCTTGGTTGAAATGGCATCCGCTTTGGCGTCGCACGCGATTTTCATCGCTCGTCTTCGGCTCTTCAACGTCGCGCGGTTGCCCGAGTTTAAGAAATTAGCCAAGGTCTTCGACGCGCGGCGCTTCAAATCTGTGCCTTCCGCAACCACTCGATCGAGTGCGCTTTGCATAAGCGTTGATAAGTCGGCGAAGGGCGATGACATGGTCATCCATCCTTCGTTTGTCCCGGATTCATCAGACGCCGCCGCCGGCGTTTCGCCGTCAATGTCCATCGTCGACGGCGACGCCGTTGCAACCTCATCGTCGCTCAAACCTTCGTCGTCGTCGTCGTTTTCAACGCCCGCCATGAACCGAATTACGGGTGACATTTCCAAATTTTCCTTATCTGTACCGGCGGCGAGCCCAATCGCCGTGGACACCACCGAGGGATCGAGCGGGGACGCCCCAGATAAGCACGCAAAAAATATACAAATTCGAAATCGGTTCATAAAGTGCGTGGCGTGCGCACCCATCGGCCCGGGCGTGAGCCAGGCGAACATCAACGCGGCGGCGTATTGGATTACGCTATGAGACGACACGGCGTTCATCAGCGGCGCGCGCTCGGGATTGGGATACTTTTGATAGTGCTTCCGCGCCATTTCAGGCGCGCCGGCAATAGCCGCCACGGGCACGCCCTCGATGGCAGTTTTCAAAAACTTGTGCACCATCATGAGCGATGCGGTTTCATGCGCGCGTGCGAGCGCGCTTTTATCTAGCGGCGCGGGCGCGTCGGCGTCGGCTCCAGCGGGAGCGGCGTCTTTTTCGTCTCGTTCGCGCCGCTCAGCAACCTCCTTTGCGATCCATTCGTCATCTCTACGCAAGAACATGGCCCAGAATTGTACTTCGTGACGAATAGCGTCGTACTCGCCATCGTTTCGGTACTTATCCGCGCGCGATTGTCGCCACGAAGCGTTCCACGCCTGTACGAGCGAGAGAAATTCGCACCCGGGCGACGCGTCCTGTGTCTTCTTCGTCCGCGCAACGTTCTTTGTGTCACCACCGCCGCCGCCAAACCACCCACCACCATCCCCTGCGGACGCGGTTCCGCGCGCGTCATCGTCGTCGTCGTCGTCGTCGGCGGCGGCGGCGGCGGCGGCAACCTCCTTCAACGCGTCGACGAGCGTCCCGGGCGCGCACGCGACGCGCGCCCCATCCACGCCAGCGAGCGTACTCAACGCCTCCCGAATCTTCCCCGCGCGCGCCCGCGCATCGCGTCCATCGACATATTCACACACCACGAGCACGTTGTCGCGCCCAAAAGTCTTCACCGCGCGCTCGATTTCCGGTATTTGATGAAGGATACGAAGCCGTCGCAACGCCCGAACGCTCGGTTGATGCGCCGACGCCATCCACGCGTCAGCCGCGTCAGCCGCCGTCGTCGACACAGACACCACTTCAGGACACTGCGTCGATGCCGTTTTCGACGACGTTTCCGACGACGTTTCCGACGACAAAGCGTCGCGCGTCAGCCGCGCCTCGTCCACCGCCGACGCCGCGCGCGTCGGCTCGCTCGCACCATTCACCTCGCAACACGTCACGAAACACACCGCGTGCGCGTGTACCCATAACTTTGTCCCCGTCGTCGCGTCACGGTCGCGCTTTCGCTCGAATACGACGTCGCAATCGCGCGTCTCGCGGTGTCCCGGTGACATCAGCGCTTCAACACCATCCCACGCGCGGTCGTCCTCATCATCATCATTCCCGCCTCGCGCGCCATCGCACGCGCCGTACCGCGCGCGCGCCGTGCAGTCCGTCACGCCAAGCACCCCGCGCATTCGCGCCCGACGCTCCAGCGCGGTCAACGCCGCGAGGCGCGCGTCGCGTTCGGCGCAGTGTGGTAGCGCATCGAGCGCCAGCGCGCGCATTCGCGCGCACGATTCAGCCAAGGACGCCAGCGCGTCGTCGCGCGGCGCGGGCGCGGGCGCGGGCGACGGCATCGCGCGTGCGGTGCGGCGCGGTGCGACGCGGATCGAGCGACACCGCGCGCGCGACGGCGGCGAATGGCGAATGAATGATGATGGGCATCAGATGCTGACGCATGCTTCGCGCGACGACGACGACGACGACGACGACGCTGCGCGCATCGCCCGCCACCGCGGCGACGCACCGAGCGCGTCGCATCGCGCCGCGCATCGCGCGCGCGAAACCCACGGACGAGGACGCGGTCGACGCCGCGTTAAAGCTCCCGCGAGAGTTTCAGCGTGAACGCCAATCGC
>JACLAB010013837.1_pt1 | contig 32604 bp, 18 predicted proteins | sample 8027921 | NCBI WGS metagenome assembly JACLAB01 (sample SAMN15725117, study PRJNA655200) | protist metagenome | isolation source: fluorescence activated cell sorting (FACS) single amplified genomes of... | place: USA: West Boothbay Harbor, Gulf of Maine | collected 2000-07-19 | reverse complement strand
GCACGTCGACGCTGTTCAACTCTTGCAGCGCCTCGCTCGCCTTGGCGCTGATCGTCGTCGTGAGCGAATCGAAGCTCCACTCCTGCGTGTTCCACCCCTGGGCGACGTTCCCGAACACGCTCGCGTACGACGTCGACGCGGCGTCGTCGACCGCGTCATCGCGCGTCGGTGCGTCGCCCATTCGAGGCGACGCGCGCGACGAACGCGTCGCGATGTGTCCCGAGGCGCGCGTCGTTCGTCCGCACTGACGCGCGCGCGCGAGCGCACGAGGCCGCGTCGACGCGCGCGACGATGGACGCGGTCGACGGTGACGCCGCGCGCGCCGTCCGCGGCGCGCGATTGCCCGAGCGCGCGCGCGTGACGCGCGCGAACGCCGAACGGTTGGGGACGGAGCAACAGTTTTGGTGCACGACAAAGTGTTTCGTGCGCGACGTGCTCGAGGCGCGAGAGATCGCGATCGTGGACGACGCGAGCGATGGGGGCGAAGGCGTGGACGATGGACGGGCGAGCGAGCTGTACGAGATGCGAGGACGGGCGAGCGAGGGCGAGGGGGACGGGACGAAGGCGAGCGAGACGAAGGCGAGCTTCGTCGCGCGGCGGGTCGAAGTGTGTGGATTCGTGGTGGAGAAACGACGAAGGAAGGATTCGAAGGTGATATTTACCGTGGATGATGGGTCGGGGTGCGTGGAGTGCGTGGTGTGGACGCAAGATGGTGACGCGGTGTCGGGCGAGCAGATGGAGTTGTTCGGCATCGCGAGCACGGCGGACGGAGCGGCGGCGGTGGCGCGGGACATACGGGTCGGGAGCCTGGCTCGAGTGCAAGGGCGGATACGAGACTGGAACGGGCGTCGTCAAATCAACGCGACCGCGGTGCAAGTCGATCTCGATCCGAACGAGGAATTACTCTTCTGGCTCGACGCGTCACTCGAAATCTAGTTAGTAAGAGTTTGGATTTACCTTATTGCACCAAAACTGCGAGCAAAGTCTAAGTCTCTAGTGATAGGATTCTAGTATTTTAGCTAATTGTTGTGGTGATGTAGCCCATATCAGCGATTACTCTGGTTTGAGACTCTCTGGGGAGGAGCCATTGTCTTCGTCGCTGCCAGCTCTAGCCTCTGCCCTTGACCGTCTTCGGAACACTCCTTGAGCAGACGAAAGCCAGCCAGTTAAAATACTCGCCGACGCCGTGCTGAGTGTTTTTGGACGTCTCGTATCGAATGCCAACTCCGGATCGTCCGATGACTCAAGATCGGAAGAGCTACCAGAGTCGGAAGTGAGCGCTTGGCGTTTTGGGCCTCCGGACAGCGGCGTATTCGCGAGGCTCATTTCCTTTTCTGCGCGCGAGCGTTGCAACCATTGACTCATCACCGAAGCAGCCACGTAAGAAACTGGTTGGCGTTCTGGTGAGGCGGAATCACTGGACAACTGAGAAGACGAATCACCGGAATCATCCGAAAGATTCGCTTTCGGTGCAGACGGAGGCACGCTTGCGCGCATCTCTCTCGCTCTCGTCAACCAGTCTCGCATGACCATCTTTGAAGTTTGACTCATGTGCTCAGTCGTGGCGTACTTGGGTTCTGTATCAGTGTCACTTTCCGACGAGAAGTCAGTCGAAGAGAACACAGCAGTATTCGTGAGCGACGATTGTCTGTTTGCACGAAGTTGCTTAACCGCAGCCAACCAACCCGTAAGGGCGGCAGAAGAAGCTTCGGAAAGATTGACAGGCGGGAACCGTTGGAGACCAGCCTCTGTCTCACTTTCAGACGTATCAGAGAGCATGCGGAGATTTACTCCGCGTCCAGATGCTCTCGAAGCGGCGTGTGTGAGCCATATTCGCATGGCTGCTTCAGCACCCACTGATAGCTTCACTTCTCCGAAGTCTTCTTCCATGTCCGAGTCTGACTCTGACATCTCACCAGCCTTCATTCTACGACGCACAGCTTTTCCGAGTTTCAGCCGCCTTGCAGTACGAGGAGATAGAATTTCTTGTAACTGATCAATGACCCAGTCCCTATTCTTTGACATGAAAAGATGGCGGAACTGATCACTCGTGAGGTCGGCCGTCGTGACATCCATCGTTTGGAGGCTGTCGCCACCGCTATCCTCAATCACGGCTGCCATTTTAGGTACGAAAATGGAAGAAAAATCCTCATCAAGAGAATCCTCGATGATGATTTCCCCAGACGTGATCGAAGAAGTGATTCGCCAGAGGCCGAAGTGATTTGCCAAGAGGAGGGCGAGACGCTTTGCCGTGTAAGATGCGCCGAGAACCATGAGAACACAAGCCCAGAAGAGGATATCTTCAAACATGTTGTAGTTTGCTCGGAGCATCATGGAGAGAGCGAGGACGAACAAGAAAGATCCCGAGCCGCCGAGCGCAAGCACAAAGTAGAACTGACTCGAGAAGCACATTTGATCAATCGCGCGAAGACCGGGGTCAATTGATTCATCGTAAACGCGTTCGAAACCTTTCCATCGCGACGTACGATTGATGAATCGATATCGAGCGTACTTCAAATACTCGTACACCTTCCAGCCATGGAACAATTCCTGAATGTTGAAAGTTATGATGTCCATGACAATCCAGAACGGAATAATCACGACAGAGAAGAGAAGATAAATCAAAAGATCCTTCTTTCTGAAACCGTACAGGTACGACAGTCTCAGCTGGTCGTTGAAATCCCAGAAAAAGAAAATGAAGAAAGGCGTCATGTAAATACCAGCCGTGTTTACGCCGTAAGCGGCGAGGAAGCCCATTAAATCTTCGACCAACGTATCTTCTGCATCGATTTGTTCCTCTACTTCGACGTCATCGTCGTCACCAAAGTTAAATGGTAACAAATTGATGATGTAGTTCACGACTGCGCTGATTTTGTCTGGGAGTACGAGGGCGCAGTACGCGATGAACGCATCAAGATATACGTACTCGACCATACCCATGATAGTCTCGAAAAAGAAACCAAGGGTGAAATCTGTAAAGTCATCGGCTCCGATCGTCGCAACGCCAACGGCTGAAGCAAGTACGACCGATACTGGAGCGAGTAAGAAAGCTTCTCCCAACGCGGTTTCTATCTGCATTTCCATGATTACGTGAGCGACCTTCAAGAGGAAGAAAATAGTAAAGAACTGGACACCGAACGTATCAGTAAACGAGAACTCAATCAAGAAGACATTTGTCACGTTAACTAAGATATTCATCAAAACGAAATGACTTCGTTTCCAGACTTCTGGTTTGAACATCACTTCATCGACGTAGCGCTCGTCCTCCAATTCCTTCTCTTCTTCGTCTTTCAGTTCGGCAGGGACTAAGATTTCGGCGGCGCATCCCATCATATACATACCAGCTGTCAAAAAGCAGACTGCGTATCGACCAGCGGTCGCTTTTTCTACGACAGCTGGATCGATTTCACGGCCGATATTATCAATACTGATCGGGAACTCTGTAATGATTGGGAACGCGACAAACACGGCCCGGAGTCCGAACTGCGCTGTCGCAAACGGTAACATGCCGAGCATGACACCCATCAGAGGTGGACCAATCATTATTCGAAGATATGGAAAGAATCGGAATTTCGGTGGTTCTTTCAATAGTGTGAAGATTCTCACGACCACCCACACAGAAAAGATCAACAACACGACGAGCATTCCGATCGCAAAGAAAAGCGCCAAGTAGAACAGGAAATCAAAAGCAAAGAAATTGAGCAAATCGAACCAACCTAGCGCTGATACCGCCACGCTAAGCGTGTAAGTACCATCGTGAGCCGTAGCGGATACGTATTCGTCCATCGTCACCGTGGCCGCGATGATTCGTTTGTCTGAGTCGGTGAATTGATAGTACAAGATCTCAAATTCAACCTTCGTCGGCATCAAACCAGCCGTCAAAACGAATCCTTCGACGGGCGCAAAAATCACAGGAATATTTTCTTGCGCCGTGATATCGGCCATGTACTTCTCTTTATTTGCGGCTGGCTCCGTCTGGTCGTTCGCCAGGGCGCTTGCTTCGAAAAGAGCGTCTTGACTTTCAGCCTCCGCTGTCAAGTAGAACAAGGTGTCACCCTCAGCTTCGTACCAACGCTTCTTTGCTGAAGCTTCTGTGTAGGCCTCTTCATAGAAACAATCGATGGTTAACTCGAGCTCATCTGCAACTGCTGCTTGAACTTGCGGAGAGTATTGATTGATGAAGACTGTTTCTTCTTTTGGCACCAACGTGGTCTCACCATAACTGACAAACGTGCGATCTTCGCCAAACGTGACGGGCTTGTACGGGTTTTCAGTGAGGTGCGAAAAGAAAATATGACTGTCGAATCCGCGGCAAGCAGAAAAGAAAGGCAAGTAGTCCATCGCGAACAGCGTCTGGTCAGCCGCCCACAAACCTTCATTGAGCAGATACTTTTCTTGCTCGTACACGTCTGGAAGTGAAAGAGTGATAGTTTCGTCGGTTTGGCCATCCTCGTTCACTATCACCCAATCCTCTGCTTGCGTCGACGTTAAATCAATGTGCGCTTGGCTGGGAGAATCTTCGGCTGTTAGCACGTTTTGCTGTCGCAGATATTTGAACTTCTTCCACTCCGCACCATACGTAGAGTTGTAATCGATGGCGGCACGGGCATCAAGCCTTCTACAACCAGGATCTTGGTTAATATTGGCGCACTCGAAGTAATCGGTCGACACTGATCGATACATTGTCGAGGCCACAGGAGCATTCAAGGGCGCTTGATACTCTTCGTCAATTTCGAATGGCAAAATGGCGTGCACGGAATACGTCGGCGTTGCACTTGCACGCTCTGGAAATTCGACGTCGATGCAAATACTGTTCAAGAACGACGCACGATTATCCTCTTGATATCTACCATCCAGCATTCTCAGTTCAATTCTGAAAGGCAAATCATCCAAAGCTTGAATGGATAGTTCGTGCATACCGCGTTTCCAAACGTAGTTCCCAAAAGTTGGATTCTCAACGTTGTAGCCCGTCGTAGTACCATCGCTATTTCTCGCAAACCAGAACGGCAACTCTAAAGATTCTTGAGAAGCGGGACACTTCTTTTCCTGCTCCTCACCGGCTATGACCTTCATATTCAGCCATGTTATGCCATCGCCTACATCCCATGGCGGGCATGGCACGGACTTGTATTCGCTTGCAGGGCACAAGGTGTCATCAATCACTGGATTTGTGAAAATAAGCAGCTCGTAATGTTCGCCGTACTTCAGATTTTCGTTGATTGTCCGCCAATCAAGCCTCAATTTGGCCGTATGACCTCGAGGTAGAGTGAACTTCATCAAAGGGATATTGTTCTCGTCAACGGCGGCGATGCTGTTGTCATCTGACAGAATGAATGTCGGGTTCAGGAGTTCCCAATTTTTGTTTGTGCAACTGCCCATGCCCATGTAGTCAAATGGGTCGGTGGGTCCTGTCGCGTTTGAACTAGAAGTGTTCGTCGTATCGATCTGCAATAGAGTGCGACCTGCAGCGATTTGGCTCTCTACTTCCCGAAGCCATTCAGTGTCACGACCTGTGGCGTTGATTGTTTTGTAATATGTTTTCTCAATCAAGTCAAAACTGACGGGCATGACTCTCCAGAAAGTGATCAAATCTGCAGAGCACTCGTCCAAACTTTGTGCCGACGAAGACGACGACGTCCCTGTGGGACATCGGTTGAGCACTTGTCCAGTTCCCGCCGGACAGAAGAAGCAAGCCTGACACGGGAACTGAGTACGCGTAGAGTAAGACGAGCCAGCGGGACAGTAGTAACCAGCGGGACATTTGTTGAAAAATTGTGTTTCCGGAGTAGTACCCGGTCCACAGAAGTATCCGTCGGGGCACTTTTGTTCGGCAATCGATGTTCGAGCGTCGCACACGTAACCCTCCGGACACAAATCCGCTTCACCTTCTGGATCGAGTTGTAAAAGAACACACTTGGAGGCGTCGTAAGCCTCGGTGTTGTCCGCATCGCAATAAGCAGAGTACTCGTTTGACGCAGCTGTACCTTGCCCACGAGGTTTGTTATTGCTCATGCCATCAATGGCGCACACAAGTCCTGAGTTACACGGCAAACATAACGATTCTTCGGTCAAGCCAATAGATGACGACCAGGTTCCTTTCGGACACTGACGGCACGCAATGGAGTCCCGCGCAGAGCGGAAATTACCTGCAGGACATGCGGTTGGTTTGAATGTGCCTTCGTCGACGCACTCGTAGCCTGCAGCGCATGTTAGACACTCCTGGAACCCTTCGTAAGGCGTATAGGTGCCCGGAAGACATGTAACGGCTGCGGAGTTACCTTGTCCAGATGTGTATGAACCGCGCGGCGCTGGAATCGGAATGTAAGTACGTTTCGGACAGTAATGACCCTCGGTACAAGGTCTCATTGGATTATATACATCCGTCGCCGATTCAGAAACCACAGTGGAATCCCCTGTAGCCCATTCGCAGAAACTTCCTTCCTTACACGGCTGCGGTTGCTTGAAAGAACCCTCCAACACGATCGAAGTTGTTACACCCTCCGTACAGAACGTCGTGGGAGGACACGGCTTTGGTCGGAAGTTGTCAACGTTCAACGCAATTGGAGATGCATCGACAATAGCTGCCACATCAATAATTGCGAGAGGATCACGGGTGACGGTATTTTCAAGGCAGTAATGTCCGGCGGGACAACGGGTACCTGCGACGGCCAGACCTTCAGTGTCGCACACGAAGCCGGGTGTGCACACTTCGGGCGCCTCACGAGCAAAACCTGGGCAAATCGTGCCTTTTGGACATTTTTGACATGAGTCTTTGCCATAATCGGAGTTGTACTCGCCGGGAAGACATGGTTTCGGTTCGGCGTTGGCGACACCTGGACAATACATTCGCTTTGGGCATCTCAACTGCTGACCAGGAGGACAGTAATGTCCTGGAGGACACGGACCTACGCCTTGCGGTGTGATAGAACCAGGTTCGCAAACATAACCGGCATAGCACTGCTGTGGAGTGGTGAAATTGTATGCGATACTCGCACTCGACACAACACCGGCGGTACAGTACATGCCAAATGGACAAGGTAGTGGCCGCTCGGCAACAGTGAAGTCAGTAAAGTTACTCGTTCGCGTACCCTCCAAACAATAATGGCCGGGTGGACATAGTTTATTCGGTACAGTAAGGCCAGTAGAGTCACATACCGCACCCCTCGGACAAATGATCGGGATCATTGAGCCCGCGTCTGGCGAAATGTAGCCCACTGGCGTTGGAAGACAGTCAGCTTGGCCGGTTCTGGGTTGGAACGTCCCTGGCGGGCATAAGGTGAAATTTTTTCCACCGCCACAGAATGCGCCTCGTGGACATAAAATGGCTTCACTTTCAGGGCAGTACGATCCAGACGGACATTGTGCGAAATGGAACAGCAGTCGCTGTTCTGAAAAGTCGACTCCATTTGTGGAGACTTCGACGAACACTGTACGAGTGCCACTTTGCTCCACGCCCGCAACACAAAGAATAGATCTGGATGACAAGAAAGTTGCTGTCGCAAGCTCTTGTCCAAATCGACACGTTAAACTGGAAGTATTGACAAAATTTGAACCAGTTATGAAAATGGGGCTTCGACTACCGCTCAGACCAACTTTCGGAATGATACCAGAAATTTTTGGTGGAACTTGGTAGACAAACGTTGCCGTGTTGATGGTCGAAAGATCACGATCGTTCCCAGAAATGCTAATATCTGCAATTCCTAATCCTCGTGCCGGCGTGATGCACGTAAGGACGTCGCTTTGAGTGTTGTATGACGTAATTGGAAAGAAGGTGCCGATGCGGCAACTGTAACGCGCGCCATCGGTCAGGCCATTCACAGACACCGAGAGCGTGGTTCCACCGTTCTCCGATCCTGTCTCGGGAGACACAGCGGAAATCATCAAATCGTCAATGTACTCGAACGCGGTACCGTAACTTGAAATAAAACCCGGATCGTCACGAGGAGCCATTCCAATGCCCACTCGGCGCTCAGTAGACCAAGGTGGAGTGATGCAAAGTCCAAGCGCAGACGACACCACGTGCGCGCTTGTTTGCTCGTTGCCAAAGTAACAATAGCCAGACTCGTGCAGATTATCTCCGTCGACATGGAGTACGGTTGTTCCGCTAGCCGTACCAATACTAGGGTGAACATTGAGAACGACAGGTGGCATGAAAACTTCAAATTCAATCGGTGTTGCAGCGTCGGGCAAAACCATGATTTCAAGAACAGTAAAACCGAATCCAGAAGGCGGCGTGTCGCAAGTGATCGTTCGCTGATCTTCAAACGTCGCCTGCGCGACCTGTCCATGTAGTTTGCAGCCTAGGTACGCGCCGTGTGGCAAGTATATTGCACTGTTGGACATCAACTTCAACGTTGTGTCTCCGGCCGCAACGCTCCTCTTCGGCGAGACAAAAGATGGGACGAGTGGAGTGAAATATTCAAAGCTACCAACCGATGCGTAATCCTTTGAGTTGTACGTCAAAGAGCCAACAACCACAGTACCATTGAGCCCAGCAGGAGAGATGCAAGTGACAGACGTCGACGAACGCTGTTCCGAGGTGCTGATTGGACCTATAGTGCCAAACCGACAGAAGATTTCTTGTTCGGTGGCGTCTTCCGCTAAGTTTCCAATATGAAAAGTGAACAGATTGCCTCCGTCTTCCGACAGATATGGGTTTTCCAGACTCTGACTAAGAAAGTCGAAGTCATCCAAATATTGGAACGCCGCAACTATCTCGGAAACATAATTTTCATCATCTCGGGGACTGACGCCAAGCGAAACCATGGGCGAATTCCCACTGAGGACAGGAGAAGTACACACACTGAGAGCGGACGAAATGGCGTACGCTGTGGTGTTTTGATCACCGAAATGACAGAAACTTGACTCGTGCAAGTGTTCTCCGGCAACGTGGATCACGGAGGATCCACTGTAGAACCCGACCGACGGAACCATGCTTGTGACAACAGGCGGCACAAAGATGTCAAAGTCTACCCCGACGCCGTCGAGACCTATGGTAGATAACTCCACAAATCCCGCCGAAAGAATCGGAACGGGGCAGCTGAGCGTGTATCTTACACAGTCTCTTTGATTACCGCCGGAACACGTAGATGTCCGAACAGCCTGTGACGATAGAACGGGAAATAACCCAAACATGCATCCCTTTGGCGTCGAGCTCAAACTGTGCCCGGTGGCTTCAAGGACTACGTCAGCAAGGCCCTCGTTCGAAGCTCTCCCTGGCACGACATGCATGACCGTCATATCCTCCTCGGAATAAATCAAGACAAAATTGGTAAAGTAAGAAGACGTCAAGTGAGATGACAGCCAGACCCGGATGGCATCGGGCGACGTCGGTGAGTGCGCCGGAGTCACGAATTCAAAGCTACTTCCCGAGCTTCGCACATACATCGGGCCAATTGAGCCCACGTGTCCAGCGGGCGCATCCACCAGTTCTTCAAGTATTCCGACAGAAGTTAGCGAGGAAATTTGTATCGTGTCACCTCCAGAGGTTGCCACCGTTTCCGCGGAGATATCCAGAAGAGTCGGAGCGGGAATGTAACTGATGGACGTTGTACCCATTTCGTCGTAGTTCAAGCTTCCACCAGTATCGACGTATAACGCAATTCTTCCTTGGTTATTGGAGAAGTACGGTGACTCGCACGTCACCAAGGTCGACGAATGAACTTTTGCGGGCACATTTACGTCGCCAAAGTAGCACTGCACTGACCCACCAGCCACATCGAGCAAATCTTCACCACTGATAGTGACTAATTCACCACCAGAATTACTGATCAAAGTTGGGTATGCTGACACTAGAATCGGATCAGGTTGGAATAAGAACAACGAATCGGTTTCATCTTTCCCAGGTGAGGCACCTAAACTTATTTGAGCGAACCCTGGGGCGTACGCGGGCATGATACACTCAGATACATAAGGATTCGTGGAGATGGACGTGGCTGAGACGAAAAATCCAGCGACGTGACACTTAATAGAAGTTTCCATTGGGTTTTCATGGAGAATACGAACAGCAACGCCTCCACTCACGGATCCGAATGACGGATACACCGCCGAGGAAGACACTTCGACGGTTTCGTGATAGCTGAAAGGTTGTTTCACCGACGTGAACATCTCACCGAATAAACGAGCATACATGGGAATGGTACCCGCGATGTGCGCGGGAACTCGACATTCTAGACCATTCCCGGTCAGTTGTCCGATGATGGGACCAAGACTTCCGAATTTGCAAGCACAATTGTCAAATGATTGCTGATACGGATCAACTTTGTAGTAAATTATCGCAATAGACCCTCCATCTTCGTTACTTTCTTGAGGCGACACGTGTAAAGGATTATCTTCCTCCTTGATGTACTCAAAGACAATACCAGAGGACTCAAATTCATCGTCCGTGAGGCTTGTTGAACCACTTGACAGAAAACTGAGAACTGCAGAGCCAGCATCATTCGCTGGTTGCTCGATCACAACTAGAGCACTTGACACAAACTGTACCGGAGAGAATTTGGTGCTTCCAAAAACAAACTTGTTGTGCGTGACTTCGTTGAAGTGAACGCCAGTCAATTTTATTATTTCTCCTCCAGCTTCTGCGCCATCATACGGCTGCAAATTAGTAATCTGCGCATGAGGTTCATAACTGAGCTGTATTTGCGAAGAATCCCACACGCTCACGTCGTGAATTTGCACCCCAACAGCGACAAAACCGGAGCTGTGCGCTGGAGCGAGACACAAAACGAGACCGTTTGACTCCACTTTTGCAACTGCCGCGTGAAGATCGAACACGCAAGCGACTGGTAAGGTCGCTAGCGAAGAAGGCAATGTGCTCGGTGAAATCATAAGCTCCACCAAAGATCCCCCATCTAACGATACCGACGTGCGGTATGGCTCAGTGAGATCTATGTTGGCAATGTATTCGTACAGAAGTGTCGTCGCCGCATTGTCACGCTCATTCATAGCCACAGTCACTGGAACTGTCGCAGGTGAATGGGCAGGCAGGATACATTCAACTTTTTCGGATGAACCCTGCGTAAGGGAAATTCCAGAGATCGTACCAACTTTGCATGATATTACGCTCAAATCCGTGGAAAAGTCTCCATAGATGTCAACCACAGCACCGCCGGCTTCCAATCCTCGCGCAGCTGGGTGATCTGTTTCGAGTCCAGGAAGAAGAATGAAAGTTATTTGGAAATCCGCACTTTGTTCCACGTCGTTGTATACAAGTTGTAAAGCAGTGTCATCCTTGCCTTCGGGCGTCACACACACGACGAGCGCCGAAGAAATTACGTGTATAGATGACTTTGCAGTACCTGCACTTGTCGTGTAACCGCACGAAGCACTGTAATTCGTACCGCCCCAGATCATATTGGATCCCGTCACATATACCAAACTTCCCCCAATCGTTGGGAATGTGAGTGGAGTCGCTCTCATGAGTTTCGGTTTGGCAACATAATGGAACTCGAGAGCTGACGACGTAAAATCTTGCAAGTTCATAGAGACATCGATCACCGTGAATCCAGATTTAGACGCCGGAGCATTGCAAACAGTATTTGATCCGAAGATGAATGCATTCGTAGTGGTTGAACCAAACCTACACGAAAGATGACTTCCGTAGAAGTTTTCACCGAACAAAGTCACCGAGGTGCCGCCGGTAACAAAACTCGATTCTGGTATTGTCATTGATGACAACGTCGCGATCACCTTGTACTCAAATGTAGCCGCCGATTGACTCAGCTTAATTTCAAACGCAGTATTGTGATGGAACACGTTGACTGGGACTGAACCTGCGCTGTGCGCAGGAGAGACGCAAGACGCCGCATTCATGGACAACCATCGTCCAAGAACATTCGAAATGGTTCCAATCCTGAAAGCCAGTGAAACGTCGTTTCGAAACGCCAGGCCATCAAATGAAAGAATAGTACCACCTTGAGACGGCCCAGTCTTGGGAACTACCCGATGTATGACCGAGGAAGATGTGTTCATGAACTCAAACGGTAAGCCTGGAACCGACCAATCAAAGGCATTGTTTGAGACTGCAAGGTCATGGTATCCGACCTCCATGCTCGGAGATTCGCACATCACTTGCGAGGGTGAAATAAACGCTGCACGGAATGGAGCTAATGTACCGAATCGACACAAAGAAGAGGGAGAAAAGTGATCACCATACACCACGATGGCTGTCCCACCGATGGACGGGCCAGACAGCGGAAGCAAGTGATCCAGCAACACCTTCCTCGTTAAAATATCATTTGCATCGGTACTGGAGACGATGTTATTGCCGGAGCTATCGACAATTCTTATATCGTACTCGTTTACGCCGTTGTTATCTTCGGGTAACCCACAGAGAACAGAACCATCGCTGAGGACGATGCCTGGGACCAAGGCGTCACCATTTCCAAGATTGCAATACACATCTTGACCAGGAACAAATCCCGTACCAGTCACAGTTGCGGTATTATTATCGTTGTTTATAATTGTGGTCACTGACGCTTCAGTAGTATACAAGAAAGTCACCTGCGGACCATCAGCAAACATGGCGCCGAACTCGCTGACCATGCCGATGTCAAAATTCACCCAACCCTCTACGTGCGCAGGCGCTAGGCACCTATATTCATCTGCAGCGATCCATTCGCCCACGACAGGACCAATTGAGCCAAACTTACACGCGAGATCGTGTGAATCACTGAAAGAGTGCCCGGCAGCTGTGACTGTGGTACCGCCCTCGACTAAACCCATTGATGGTGATAGAGCCGTGACCACTGGAGGTGGATCAAACAAAAATTGCGGCTTCATCGCTAATTCTACTGCGGTTGCTACTACCGATACGTCCAGTGCATATGCACCTTCAAACATGCTAGGCGTTTCGCAAATCATCAACGCCGAGGAAACATGTGTTGCCGCTACGGTAGTCGTACCAAACCTACAGACAGGATTGTCTTGCAGCAAATGCTCCCCTTCTATGTGGACTAATGTTCCACCTCCTATGGCACCAACTCTGGGCGCTATTCTAGTAATTTCAATCACGTCCTTTAATTCAAGCTGCACACTGTCTGATGCAAAGACGGAATATTGGAAATCTTGACCGTTCGAGGCCACCGCAACGGAGACAAAACCGATTCCAGCTGGAGCTACGCAGGTCACAGCGTTGGTTCCCGCGAGACCTGGAACTTTATGCGAGCCAAATTTACACGCAAGCTCTGGTGTTTGCACGACACTCTGTACCGTGATAGACACATGGGAAGATCCTGCCGAAGAGACCTGGAACGGCGCGATTGCATCGACAACGAGACTCGATAGAAAAGTGAACGAGTTTGAGAATGTCACATAGTCTCGATGATTCATCGAGACGCTCAGGGGCTTAGCCGCTAAAGAAGATGCAGGCGTCGCGCACTCCAATGTATTTTCATTCTGGTAAATCGCGGAGACCTCAATTGCTCCGAAGCGACACCGCAACAAACTTGTCGGCGCAAAATTTTGTCCCGTCAGCGTCACCAACGTGCCCCCTTCGCCAGTACCGACTGCTGGACTGACGCGACTTATCGACGGCGCGCCGATATAAATGTGCTGGACGCTACTGAAAGCCTCGAAAAAGTTTGAGGAAGTCAAAGACACGTCCACAGCGACGGTTCCCTTGTCGATCGAAGGTGATTCACACTTCATCAAACCAGACGAGACGATGTGCCCAGTAGTCGTGAGGTCGCCAAATCGACAGTACTGCGACACGTGCATATCAGCACCGAATACGTCTACGATACCTCCTGAAATACCATACACAGAGTTCACGGCGTCCACCTTGGCGCCACTCACAAATTGATATCCTTTTGTTCTCAAAAAGTCTCCCGTTTCGTTGTTGAGCGCGAATTCGACGTTTACGAAACCCTCCGTGTGTGACGGTGCTGTGCATTTGACCGTCTCGGCGTCTACGTAATACGCCCGAACGAACTCATTATCAAACTTGCACGTGAGCTCTGCCCCTGGTATATTCTGAACCGCTGCCAGCTGCTTACTCGAGAGCGTGACGACTTCGCCGCCGCCCACGTGTCCCGCGCTCGGATACATCCATTCCACCTCTGGAATCTCAAATCCTCGAGCGCCGCACGCGAAGCACGCCGCCACCGTGATTAGGAATAAGACCAACCAAATCGCACGCGATGGACGAAACGACCTCATATCGCTCGTCCTCATCCCGCGCGTCGTCGTCGTCCCGCTCGCGTCGCGTTCAAACCTTCTCCACCCTCGCCATCGACCGCGCGCGCGCCTCTTTCCCCATCGTCTCCGTCCAGTTCGACGTCTACGTCCTATTTCTCGCCGCCCTCAACGCGTCGAGCCGATCACCGCTGAATTCTTCGCGCACGTCCCGTCCCGTCGCGCGCACGAATTTGAACGATGCCGCCCCGATGTCCACGACGTATTTTCGTCCGCGTCCGTCCGCGCGTCCGACGCGCGCGATCGACGTCGCCCGCGCGCGTTCGATCGTCGTCGCGTCGATCGACGGATTCGTCGCGTTCGCACGCGCTCTACCGCGCGCTCTGCCGCGCGCGTCCCCCGCGCGTCCGACGCCGCGTCAATCCGCGGACCGCGGCCAAAACGGCCGAGTCACTGGCGCGCAGTCAGACGCACGATTTCCCAATCGAACCGTTTGAAGGCGCTTTTCCTCACCGAATACGACGATGGATCTTCCCTTGAGTCGAGATCGATGAGGGAAAAAAGCGCGCGGTGGTTGGTCCGTGTGCGACGTGCGCGAGGAAGACTCGCCTCGCGCGCCTCGTCGCGCGTCGCCGCGACGCCGTCCGTCTTTCACACGCGCGCGGAGTAGAGGTGCGGCGCGAACGATGCGAGCGCGCGGAACGAATGCACGACGCGGTGACCATCGATGCATCGGCGCGCGCGCGCGGACGGCGCGTCGATCGCGCGTGCAGCGCGCGCGAACCGAGCGCGCGCGATTAGGGTCACGGTGCAGCGCGATGTCGTCGACTGCGTGCGGGCGCGCGCGCGGGCGCGAGCGCGGGTGGTGCAGACGACGACGGCGCTGGGTGAAAAGTATTTCGTTCGCGCGGCGCGAGCGGTGACTGACGACGTGTGAACGCGTGAAAACGCGTGTTTCGCGAGCAGCCATGGTGACCCCGCTCATCAAGCACAAGATCGTCAAGAAGCGAACGAAGACGTTCAAGAAGTACCAGTCGGATCGGTACAAGCGCATCGCGAACGTACGTGATAGAAAACGATGCGAAATATTCGAATGGCGTCGACGCGCGCGGCGAGAGCGATGATGCGCCGCGCGACGCGCGAGGGTGGTTGAGAACGCGATGACGTCCGGGCGAGGAGGACAGACCCTAGCGCGGAAGGCGCCGCGCGCGGGTGGACACGACGGCGTCGAAAACGAACGAGAGACGATGGAATCTCGATCGAAGGCGAGATAAGACCTTGAATGAGCGCGAGACTGACCGAATGATCGCTTGTCGGCTTTGTACGATGCACAGACGTCATGGAGACGCCCTAAGGGTATTGACTCTCGCGAGCGCCGCAAGTTCAAGGGCTTGCCGCCGATGCCCAACATCGGTTACGGTTCGGCGAAGAAGACGCGACACTTGTTGCCGAACGGTTTTTTGAAGTTCGTTGTCCACAACGTCAAGGATCTCGACCTCCTTCTCATGCACAACCGCAAGTACTGCGCTGAGATTGCGCACAACGTCGCGACCCGCAACCGCGCGGCCATCGTCGAGCGCGCTCGTCAACTCAACGTGAAGGTGACGAACGCGTCTGCTCGTCTCCGCAGCGAAGAAGACGAATAAATGTCTGGGTCTTCTTAGCCAACTTAGGAGCAGTGTCAGCGAGGAGGGTGTGATATTTGGGATAGAGATTTTGTTAGAAAACGTTCAGCGAAATCAAAACAGTACTTTGAGCGCTCGCCACGCCTCGCGCAGCCTTCTCAAACGCGCTCGCCGTGCGTCTCACGCCTGATTTAGTTTTTATCTTGCTCGCAGTGTTGGCCCCGTCGCTCTGGCGACTCGGTGCGTGTCGCGCGTTCGCCTTTTGGCCGCAGAGCGCGCCGCGGCGCCAGCGAGGATGTCAGACGCCCTTGACGGCGCTGACCGCGACGCCAGCTCGACGAGTGATCGTCCCGCGGCTTCTTCCCTGGATACCGTGCTCGAACTCGAGCGTTTCGTCGATGTCGACGACGACCGCGCGGTGTTGGCAGACGATTATTCCAACGACGTCCCCGGGTCTTCCGAGCTCGATTTGACGTCTAAATACTGCCGAGACTGCCACGTCGCGAGTCAACGGTTGTATCACGTCGCTGCACTGTCGCGCGTGTGCGAACGGACGCTAGAAGACGACGTTGGGGCGTTCCCAATCGATTTAATCGCAGAGCTGGCCGAGGATGATGACGACGATGTGCGCCGAAGCGTGGCCGAGCAACTCGACCGATTCGCAGCGTGTGTGGGGAGGTTGAGCGAAAGATTAGATCACGTATGCGCGATTAAACTGCTCGGAGTGACTTTTATGTTGATAGAGGATGATCGCGAGGAGGTTGTCAGCGCCGCAGAACAAACGTGCGGCGCAGTGGCTTCGTTGCTGTCACCCGAGAAGCAACGCAGTTTGTTGCTTCCAACGTTGAAATCGTTCTCGGAGAGCGATGAAGAAGAAATTAGAATGAGTGCGGCGAAGGTGCTGGGGAGATTAGCAGCTGTTGTCGGCGTAGAGATGACGAAAAGTGATTTGCTGCCGAGTCTGTTAAATTTGGCGAGTGACGCAGAATATAGAGTTAGAGAAGCCGTCGCCTCCGCGCTGAGCGACACATTTGAGATTTTAGATGCTAACGACACGTTGGAATCGACTTTGCCGACGTTTGCGCGCTTGTCCAGGGACAGTGTATGGGCAGTCCGAGCCACATGCGCGAAGCACGTCGTGCAACTCGTCAGAGCGGTGCCGACGGACAGAATGCTCGACGTTGCCTCGGAGACTTTCGAGCCTTTGGCCAATGACGTCAGCTTCAAAGTGCGTACAGCAGCGTTGGAGCAGCTCGGGCAACTTATTTTCGCGTTGAGCTCTGTTGAGGTGCCGACTATCTTTGTGGACTACTTCACGAGCATGGCGGAGAGTTCGACAAGCAGCAGCGCGCTACAAGAAACTTGCGCATACAACCTACCAGGCGTGGTGCTCTCGTTGACATCAGCGAGATGGACAGAATTACGCCCGGCGTTTCGATTGTTAGCCGCAAGCTTGAATTGGAGAGTCCGTCGAACGTTGGGTTGTTCGCTTCACGAGATAGCGACCATCATCGGTCGAGACAACGCAGAGAAAGATTTACTACCAGTGTTGGAGAGTTTTCTAGAAGACACTGACGAAGTCAAGATCGGTGTGATTGAACATTTGAGTGAAATCTTCGCCGTCATCGGTTCGGCGTCTCGGCTTTCGCTGATCCGACTTTTGTCGACCTTTGAGTCGGAGGATGCCGAAAAGATCGGGAATTGGAGGATTCGTTTTGCGTTGGCCAAACAGATTCTCCCCGTGGCCGAATTGTTGTCTGGTGCGGCTACTGCTGAGTTTATCGTGCCAATCTTGCTCGCGTATTTAGATGACACCGCGGCCGTTGTGCGCGAGAAAACCGTCGAGATCGCTGGCAGAGTTCTCTTCAACGCGGCGAGGGAATTGTCGTGGTACTCGGAAACCATCGTGAACGCGATGTCTTCCATTAAACTACTCGCCACGAGTCACAGATGGTCCGACCGCAGAGCATACATCAACATTTGCCTCGCGCTCGCGAGAGAAGTCGAGCAACGATTCGTGGTAGATGAATTGTTACCGCTGTTGGTCATGCTCGCCGAGGATTCCGTCGCGGCGGTTCGAGTGGCTCTGAGTCACTTCTTAACCGAAGTTCTTCGACTCGATCCCACATACATTTCTCTGCCGGATATCAGCGCGGCGATCATCATACTGAAGGCTGATAGCGACCCCACGGTAGTCGCTGCGGCGCAAAGCATGAAGGCCGAAGCCGAGGCGAAGGTGAAGGACGACGCTGCGTTCACGTCCGCGCGAGACGTGCGTTTTTCCCCGACAGGCTTGTGATCCTCCATAAACTTAGTAGTAATTGATTTGTACTTTATTATGTAAGCTATGCTAGCAGTAAGCGCGTTGTTGTTCTATTTCATTCACTGATACACCCCTACCTCAGCCGCGCGAATCACGCGTTCGTGGAGCGAGTATCCCGTCTTCGTCACCGCCGCCACCGTGCCCGCTTTAGCGTCGGAACCTTCGGGTATAGGGACATTAAAAAGAGCCATGTGCGAATTGGCGTCGAACTCTTCGCCTTCGGGGTTGAACTTTGTGACACCATGCTTTTTAAATGCCGACAACAGCGTCTTCTCGGTCATCACCACGCCCTCATGAAAGCTCTTGAGCTTTGTCTTCACCTTCTCCACGTCGTTTTCATCGTCGTCTACGGTCACCGTGGCGATGGCGCGATCGAGATTATCGGCGACGTCGAGTAAATCTTTGCAGAACCCCTGAATCGCAAACTTTTTCGCATCCTCGGCTTGACGACGCGTGCGTTCGCGCAAATTTTCCATCTCCGCCATGGTTCTCAGAATCCTATCCGTCAAATCAGCCACCTTGGCGTCCTTCTCCTCCAGCTCCCCGCGAAGTCGCGAGACTTCATCTTCGCCCTCTCCATCGCCCTCGGCGTCCTCCCCACTCTCGTCCTCCGCCGTCGTCTCGTCCTCCGGTTTTCCTTCACTCGCGAATCCGCGCGCGCGCGCCCCTCCTCCGAACCCCTCCTTCCCGAGCGCCCGCGTCCACGCGCATCGCTCGCGCGCCGGCGTCTCCCACCCACCGCGCGCGCTCATCTCGCGTCTTCCCATCGCGCGATCGTCCATCGCGCGCGCGATCGTCCGCGTCGCGCCGCGCGTCGTCGTCGTCGTCGTCGTCCTCGTCGTCGTCGTCCCCATCGCGCCCATCGCGCGCGCGCCCCGCGCGAGCGCGCGGCGCGCGGCGCCGCCCGTCATCGTCGACGCGGTCGCGCGTTCCCTCGGCGCCGACGCGCGTCCGTCGCGCGCGTGTGCGGCGCGACGGACGACGGACGACGACGACGGACGATCGAATCGACCCGTCGGCACCGCCCGCCGACCCACAACCCTAGCCGTCGATGGTTCTGTCGATTCGGGGAGTCGAAACGACAGAACGAGGCCTCGAGGCTGGCGAGGATGGCGACTTCGGTGGGCGCGGGGGGAAGGTGCGCGAGCCAGGGACGCGAGGGATGCACGTTTTCGAGTCGGTGCGGACATCGAGCCGCGCGAGGACCGCAGTGCACGGGCGTCGACCGCGGGGTGGCGTACTACGAGACGGCGTTGGAACGCCTGGGGGCGACGGGGTTCGCGCGCGTCGGCGTGGCTTCGCGGGAGGCGAATTTGGACGCTTCCGTGGGGGCGGACGCGCACGGGTACGCGTTCATTCAGAGAACAGGGAGCGTGGTGCACGATCGAGCGCCCGCGCCGTACGCGGACGCGCGCGTGAAGGAGGGCGACGTCGTCGGCGTTTGTCTAAATCTCGAGATTTCAGACGCGCAAAGTTGGTTCGCGAGGATTTCACGCCGACTACGACGGCGTGACTCATCGTACATCGAGTTTTATCTCAATGGTTTTTCTCTCGGACGTGCGTTCGTAAACGAAATCACACCAGGTACGTACTATCCGTGCGTCTCGCTTTTCACGATGCCGCATCAGATTGAGCCGGCGACGGTTCGAATGAATTTCCACCCACCTTGGATCGCGCCGCCAAAGTCGCAGCTCCAGCACCGTGGGTTCGGCGAATGATACACAGCGCTCAATGCATCGATAATTACATTTCCTCCAAAGAGTCTAAAAAGAATACACCTTCGACGTCTGCTTCTCTTCGGCGAAACGTCGAGCGAATCGCTCGTTTCGTTCGACGTCGACATCGACAAATGCAGACGATACGTCTCCGTCGCCTAATCTGGATTTTCGTTCGCTAATTTGAGCCTCTAGTTCTGCCCGATGTCGGAGACTCGCTTCGGTCGCCATGCGAAGCTTCTCGTCGAGTTGACGCCTCGCGAGCTCCATGTCTTCCTCGTTTGCCCTGCGCCACGCGAGCTCTTCCTCCTTCTCCGCGCGCTTCTTCGCCTCGGCCTCGGCGATTTGTTGGCGACGACCATCAATCACATCCTTCATCAACTGTTCTCTTTGATGTGCTTCAAGTTCTTCGCGCGCTCGCAATTTTCTTTCGTGCTCCAGTCGCGCCTCCTCGACAGCCACGTCTATTTCTTTGTTCGCGCGCTTCTCTGAAGTGAGCTCCTCTAGATACTTTCGGAAGAGGATCTCTTCCTCGCGTCGCCGAGCGACGAGCTCGGCGTGCTCTTTGGCATGTATGCGCTCCTCTTCCATCGCGTTTTCAACCAATCGAGCGTCGCACGCCCGTTCCTCCTCGAGCGCCGCCAACGACTCCAACTGCCGCTCTGCGTTCGAGCGAAGCAAGTCCGCGTGGACTTGGCGCTGCCTGAGCGCTTCCTCCCGCTGATTCGCGGCGTCGATCGCATTTTCTTGTTCCCATCGCGCGTTCAGTTGCGCCCGTTCGTAACTTCGCTCCTCTAAGCTTGCGAGTCTGTCATGCTCTCGCGACGACATTTGCTCAAAGAGCGCGCGCGAATGCGCTTCTCGCGCCGCTTTCAACGCCGCATCTCGTTCATCGATGCGCGCCGAATCCTCCGCGCGAAGCGCGGAAATCGTTGCATTTATTTTTTTCTCGCGCTCGGCGTGTTCCACCGCAAGGCGCCTTCGCTCTTCAACCTGCGCTTGTCGACCCATTTGCACTTCATTCGCCAAAGCCGCGCGAGCGCCGTCGCGCGCCGTCTCGTTTGACTCTTTCCACTTTTTGTAAGTCATCTCCTCCACGTGCTGTTTCCGCTCCTCCTCGCGCTTGGCCAACAATTCGCGCGCGCGCGCCTCCAATTCCATCCGTCGCGCCGCCGCGCTGACGCGTTTTCCCGCCATCTCTTCCTCGTATCGCGCCTCCTCGCTCGCCAGTTTGACTCGAAGCGCGTCTCTTCGCCGCGTCAGCGCCGCCGCCCGCTCCCGCGCTCTTCGTTCGTGTTCTCGCGCCTCGATCGATCGCGTCTCCGCCTCCGGCGCTCTCGATCGCCAATTCACGTCTTCCTGTCGCTCTCGCAGCGCCTGGGTCGCACAAACAAAATCCACATTCGTCACTCCGGTTCGTTCGCCTCGCGCTAAGTTTAAACTGCAGTCAACGCGCGCGTGGCTGCTGATTGATTTGATTCATTCGCGTCGTCGTCCGTCGTCTCGTCGTCTGTCGATTTGGTCGCACCTCGGCGTATTCGCATCGCGCTTCGTGTTCTCTCTCGCGTCGTCGCATCCGCGCCGCGTCCTCTTCCGCGTGCGTCGGCATCGGGTCCACGTCTTTCTTCCTCGCACCGCCTCGCGTCGCGCACTGTCGCGCATCGCGACATCGCGACGTCGAATCGCAGAGACGCGATGACGACGCTCGCGGACTCGTTCCTGGCGGATCTGGACGATCTGAGCGACGACGACGCGCGCGACGGCGACGACGACGCGCGCGCGCGCGCGAACGCGAACGCGAACGATGCGACGGCGCGCGCGGGGACGACGGCGGCGGCGCGCGCGGAGGATTTGGACGACGTGGCGACGCTGACGACGACGGAGAGGTATCTCAGGGTGACGCGCGCGGTGGACGAAGCGATGGAAAGGGATGGGATGGACGGCGCGACGACGACGGCGTCGGGAAAGCGCGCGGGGGCGATCGACGAGGGCGCGGAGGCGCTCGTGGTGGAGTGCAACGCGCTCACGGTGGAGGTGGACAACGAAGTCGCCGTCGTGCATCAGTACATTAAAGACAGGTATAAGAGTAAATTCCCAGAGTTAGAGTCCTTGGTGCTGCATCCGATCGATTACGCGCGAGTGGTGAAGGCGATCGGGAACGAGATGGACATGATGGGGGTGGAATTGGACGGCGTGTTGCCGTCGGCGACCATCATGGTGGTGAGCGTCACGGGATCGACGACGTCTGGACAACCGCTGAGCGAGAGCGATTTGGAGAAGACTTTACGCGCGTGTGATCGAGCGTTAGAGCTCGATGAGGCGAAAAAGAAGATGTTCAACTACGTCGCCACGCGCATGGCGGACACGGCGCCAAATTTGAGCGCAGTATTGGGAAGCGACATCGCGGCGCAGCTCATCGGCATCGCCGGCGGCTTGCACGCTCTGTCGAAAATGCCGGCTTGTAACGTCCAAGTTTTGGGGTCTAAGAAGAAGGCGACCGCGGGCATGTCGAGTGCATCGGCTGTGCGAGCGGGAGATTTGCACGCTGGCTTCATTTACGACTGCGACATTATCCAAAAGAAGACGCCGCCCGCGTGGCGAAGCAAGGCGGCTCGTCTGATTGGCGCAAAGTGTTCGCTTATGGCGCGCGTCGATGCGTACGGGGAGTCCCCGGACGGTGCCACTGGGAAGAAGTTTGCCGAAGAAATCATGAAAAAAATTGAAAAGTGGCAGGAGCCGCCTCCCGCGCGAACGGCGAAACCTTTACCCGCGCCTGGAGTCGAGCAAAAGAAACGCCGAGGCGGTCGCCGCGCGAGAGCGCTCAAGGAAAGATACGGTCTCACGGACATGCGCAAGGCGGCGAATCGCGTGAATTTCAACGAAGTCGAAGAAGAGGTGGGATACGATGGCGAAGGTCTCGGCACGCTGGGTTCCGCCGCGGGCTCCGCCGCCGTCGCCGGCAGAATGCGACTCGCCGCGAAGGCGGCCAAGCTCATCAAGACGGATAACAAGGGCGGAAAATCCACGTTTGCTAGCACGGCTGGGACGTCCGGGATGGCATCTAGCCTGGCTTTCACGCCGGTCCAAGGAATTGAACTCGTAAATCCGAACAGAACGGCATCGGATGGTCCAGTCTCTGGCACCGACAGCGTCTTCTCCGAGCGCCGCGGCTTTTCAAACGTCGCGCGACAGCTCAAGCGATAACGAACGCACAGAGGATTACGCCTAGAGAATTGATGAATACAAAAATACAAATTCTAGTCGTCGGATGCGCCTGATATGATATCGGCGTCGTCGCAGAGCTCGCGCTCCCGGCGCGACGACGCGTCACGGCTCGGCGCGTTCCGCGCGACTCGTTTCCATCCCCGCGTCGCGGTTAAAGCTCCACGCGCGCGGTTTCCCTCTCCTGCCCCGGTCTATAAAAGCCTCGCTCGTTCAAATACGTCTCCACGCGCTCCACCGTCCACTCGCTCGTCAGTTTCGCCGTCTCCACGTTGTTCCCGCGTTCGTCTTGCATGTGCAGCGACGGCGGGTGTCCCGGCGTCCACGTCACGCCCACGCGTTCGCCGTACCCCCCGACCTCGACGACTTCCTTCAGGAACGTCTTGATCTCCGGGAGGCGGTTCAATTTTCATCCCGGGCACGATTGGAATTGCGCCCGCGCGAACGCGCCTTCGCCCGCGGTCCCGCGCGCGACGCGCGCGAGCGCGACGCACGCGGCGACGACGCGCGCGGCGACGACGCGACGCGCGGGACGACGACGCGTCGTCGTTCGCGTCGTCGTCGCCGTCGACGTCATCGCCGAACGCGCGACGCGCGATGTCGCATCGTCGCGACGTCGACGTCCCGCAGACGCTCGAGCGCGTGTTATCCGCATCGGCGTCGCGGCATCGCGCGACGCGGACGCGAGGTGCGATGATGCGCGCGACGACGACGACGACGACGACGACGACGACGACGACGACGACGCGCGCGAAGACGCGCGCGACCACGCGCGCGACGCGACGCGCGCACGTCGCGCGCGCGAACGCATCGCCCGACGGGGACGCAACCAAAGGCGCGTGCTCGGGGTCGTGCGACTCGTGCGGGCTGGCGAAGGAGAAGATGCAGTGCGATGGGAGCGGGCGAATCCAGGGCGGGATGGGGGCGATCCCGCTGTTCGCGTGGTGGCCGATCAAGGCGTACAGACCGTGCCCGGGATTGATCGATAACGGGGGGGTGTACACGCGAAAAGGCCAAGACGTGAACGCGATTTTGTGGGGGGAATCGGGGAAGGATTAATCGTGTTTTGCCTAGGGAACTATCGTGTTACAACAACAACAACATCGACAAGATATATCGCTAATGTATCGCTAATTTAAAGCTGCGCGTTTTCGTCGTCTCCGATCGCTGCGGAGTCGACGTCGCCTTGTTCCACGAGACGCGCGAAGCCGACGTCTCGCGCGCCGGCGCGACCGGCGCCGCCCATGTTTTGTCGAGCCGCACCCGCCAATGATTCCTCTATCACGATCCCTTGAGTCTCGGGTAATGTAAGCGTTGTTAAGCACGCTGATGCGGCGACGAGACCGAGAACGACGGGAGGAATCGCCGCACTGATAGTTTGCGCGAGAATAATCCCAGGCGCGATGATGCCGCCGACGCGAGCGGCGAGCGAACACGTTCCCAGGCAAGCCGATCGTACGATGGTGGGAAACAACTCAGTGGTGTACAAGTAAATCATGTTGAACGATCCAGCGATTCCGAACCGCCCAATCATCGACACGAAAACCTGAGACGAACCGCTAAACATCGAGCTCGAGAAAACACCCACGGCGGCGGTCCCCATAAGCACGAGCAGCGTCATTCTTCGTCCGAGTCTGTCGACGTATATTTGCGCAAAAACGTGCGAAGGAAACTCAACGATGCCACTGATGAACGTGTTCATGTATACCGACCCACTCAAAGCATCAACGTTGAGTGATAACCCGTAATACACCATACTCGTGACGCAGAAAATGTACGCCATGGCGACGAGTCGCTGTCGCAACACCGGATACGGGAGCACTGCGGTGACGTTCAAACCTTTCACCACGCGAGTTTGCTTCAGCGGCGGCAGTCGACCAGTAAATTTCGGGTTCCCTCTTGCGAGGTGAGTCATCACTTCGTGTGCCTTGTCAGCCTTCCCAGTTGCCAAATACCAACGAGGAGACTCCCACAGAAATTTGGACGATAGCGCGACGTACGCCAATCCGCTGAGTCCACAAAATGTGGAAAAATTCCTCCACTTTGGCATCGTATACGCCACCGGGGCCATCAGCGCGATCCCTCCGGACCAAAAGTATTGCGTTGAGATCCCAAGGACGGCTCGCCACTTTATTCCGAGCACCTCAGTGCACAGGACGTAGCTCGCCACGCCGAGCCCGCCGCAACCGAATCCACGCAGCATCGTGCACCAAAAGTACGTCCAGTAACCACCCGCCATCGCCCCGAGCATAGCGCCCGCGCTCGCCAACGCGGTGGAGACGTATAGGCCGAATATGCGCCCTTTGCTATCGGCGATCTGGCCCAAAATTCCAGCCCCCATCAAGAAACCGACAAAGAAAATAGAATTCGCGAGTTGCACCTTGTACTCGTGCGCGCACACCAAGTCCCACTCCGATACGATTGAACTCTTCGCGTCTACCCACGTCCAGAGCTCTCTGTCCATGGCGCATATATTTAATAATTTTCCACTGTCCCCGTCCAAGCATCCGTTCTCCGTCGCGCACTTCCAATCAACCTCGCGCGCCGTGAACACCGACGTCAGCGTGAGAAACGCCGCCGGGAGCCACGCGACGGAGCTCAGCGCGAACTGCGCGAGCTGCGTGTGATTCGCCTGTCCGATGCGTTCGTCGAACAATTCATCAATCGTGCGTTCGTTTCCCTCGTCACCGCAACCACCGTCGTCGTCGTTCGCGAGCGTCGTCCCCGCGCCCTCGTCGTCGCGTCCTCGTCGTCGCTCCGCCGCGTCCGCGTCCCACGTCGCCGCGACGTCGAGCTCGACGTCGACGTCGTCGACGCTCGCGCGCATCGTCGTCGTCGTCGTCGTCGTTCGCGTTATCGAGACGACGCGCGAATCGGGTCCCGGCACGGCGACGCGACGCGTCGCGCGTTGACGCGCGCCGAGAAGATTTGATTGATGGATTTCGATTTCGATTTCGATTTCGATGTCCGCCGTAACCGTCGCGACCGCTGTGGGGGTAAAAGTAAAAAAGCGCGCGACGGCCCGATGACGCGACTTTTTACCGCACTCGACGACGGACGACGGACGACGACGGACGACGACGATGTTGAGTCGAGCGGTGACGACGAGCGCGCGACGATGCCGCGCGTTGGCGTCGTCGCGCGCACCGACGCGCGCGTTCGTGAGCGCCAAGCTTCCCGATTTGGACTACGACTTCAGCGCGCTCGAGCCGGTGATTTGCGCAGAGATCATGGAGATTCATCACCAAAAGCACCACAATACCTACGTCACGAACTTTAACATCGCGCAAGAGAAGTACGCGGAAGCGGAAGCGAAGGGTGATTATGCGGGGATGATCGCGATGCAGCCGGCGATCAAATTCAACGGCGGCGGACACGTGAACCACGCGCTGTTCTGGAAGTGCCTGACGCCGCCGAAGGACTACGCGCTTCCCGAGGGCGAACTGCTGAAGATGATCGAGCGCGACTTTGGATCGTTAAACGCGATGCAAGATAAATTTACGGCAGCCACAGTGGCCGTGCAAGGCTCTGGTTGGGGCTGGTTGGGCTACGACAAGGCGAACAAGAAGCTCGCCGTGACGACGACGGCAAACCAAGACGTCTGCTTGAGCACGGGACTGACCCCGATCCTCGGTGTCGATACCTGGGAGCACGCTTACTATTTACAGTACAAGAATCTTCGCCCGGATTACGTCAAAAACCTGTGGAAGATCATCAACTGGAAGGTATGGGACATCGGCGAATCGAGGCGAACACACCAGGGCGCCGCGAAGCCGTAGACTGACGAAATCGCGACAACTTTTCTCATCCCTCGCAGAATGTCGGTGAAAACCTTAAGAGCGCAATGTAAACAAACTTAACAAAACATTTCCTCATAAATTACTCTTCTTTCATTATTATTGGCTTGCTTGTGCATCAATCAGGCTACGAGATACAGAGCGCGCTGATAAAATCTGTGTTGCTATGCTATGCGCGCCTCGACCTCAGTCCATGCGTTGCTCTTCCTCATCCGTGCTGACGTCCTCGGCAGCTTCTTCATCGATTTCTTCCAACTCGATGTCTTGTTCGCCCTCGGCTTCCATGATCACCTTCACGCACTCTTCCCGCTCGTTGTGCATCGCTTCGTCCAGCGGCGTTCTGCCGGCTTGATTGCAAACGCTCGCGCTCCCTCCTTTGTCCAGGAGCAGTTGCACGATATTGGCGTGACCGTTCAGACACGCCCAGTGCATGGCCGTGCTACCCTGATCGTTCGTCTTGTTCACGTCCGCGCCGTACTCGAGAAAGAGCGATACAATTTCCACATGCCCATTCGCGGCGGCGAACAAAAGTCCGTCGTACGCGTCCGCGAGCGCGCCTTGGTCCAAGTACGCCCGACACTCGTCGAACTCACCGTAACGCGCCGCATCGGCCAACGCCTCGCTCAATTCTTCCGCCGTCGACATCGGAAACGCGCGCGCCGGCGAATGCGAAAGCGCAGTTTCCATCGCCGCCGACGCGAACTCCCGTGTGGCGCCAATCTCGCAGGTCTTCGCAGAGTCGTTATTCACCAGCGTCCACGATGAGCGCCTCGGCGCGCGTCGGGCGATCGACGCGCGCGATGGAGACGAAATCAAAGCCAAACTTCATCGTCGGCTTCGCGTATTTACTCGGTGCGTCACGACGACGACGGCTGCGAGAACCGTCGCGCGCGATGCGCGTCAAACGACACCAACGACATCGTACGCGCTCGACGCGACTCGCGTCGCGACTCGACTGACGACGAGGTTTTCATCGCGAAGCGACGCAACTCACGTCGAAACTTTTACCGTTCTTCATCAACACCCTGGTGGCCCGCCGACTCACGCCGGAGGAGTTCGGCGTTCCAACCGTGCACTTTTATCTGCTGTCCACGGCGATTCTCACCACCCGCGAAGGCTTTCGTCGAGCACTGATGAGAGATTCCGTGAAGGACGCCTCGCTCGGGTACGCCTGGCTCGTACTTCCGATCGGTGGCTTTCTTTCCATCGTCATTCCTCTGGGCGTGATTTGGTCGCAAAACATATCCACCCGCGAACCGTACGGCTTGGCGCTACTCTACTACGGCGCCGCAGCGTTCATCGAACTGTGCGCGGAGCCATATTACATTCGAGCGATGCGAATGTCGGCGTTCAAGCTGAGACTATTCGCAGAAACCACGTCCACGGTCCTTAGAAGTGTCTTGACGTACGCGCTGGTTTCAGCGAACCAAAACAACGTCGTCATGGCGTTTGCGTACTCGCAGGTGAGAGTTAATTTTATTTCACGCGGGAATTAAATCACACCGCATCGTACCGCGACTGACGAGAATTTCGTGGTGCAGTTGCTGTACGCCATATCAATGGCGGTGATATACGTATGTGCTACGACGAAAGCGCCGGAGAAGTCGATGTTGAGAGATGGTGCAACAGTGAAATTAATTGGTATTTTTTCTCTTCAGGTGAGTGATTTCTCGTGCACAAAACGCGTCTCGACTCACGATCACACATACGCAGGCTGTGTGGAAGCTCGTTTTGGCGGAAGGAGAAAAGGCTGCTCTTATAGCCGTCGCCGCTGCGGATGAAGTCGGCGTCTACGGCCTCGTGGCTTCCCTCGGGTGAGTTGGAACTATTTCGATAATTAATTAATTGTCGACTAAATATTTTGAAACAGCGCGGCATTCGCACGATTGGTGCTACAACCTTTTGAAGAGGCGGCGTTTGTTATTTTCACGCGCAGTGTCTCTTCGAAGTCGCAATCATCGAAGGAAAAGGAAGTCTTCAATGCATTATTACGCGTAGCAATTATTTTCGGGAGCACGGCGGTGAGTGTGTGATCTTACGCGAGCCTGTCGTCTTTGAACGAGCGGAACTGACTCACTTACGCTAACAGGCATTCATGGGACCTCATTTCTCGTGGTTAGCGCTGAGGTGAGTCGCTTTGGCGTCAGCTTTTGAGGTGTTGTATTTAATTATTTCGGTTCGTCGACAGAATTTTATATGGTGAACGGTGGGCAAACCAGCATTTCGCGTCTGAAACGCTCGGTTTCTACGCCATTTTGATTCTACCACTTGCGGTAAGTATTGCGTCGCGCGTGCTACGGTGGCAATTGGTTTCTCAACGCGCATGCGTGGGAATTAATTATTTATGCGTTCTCGTGGGCGTGAATTATTTCATTAACTCTGACTTGTCGCTGCTTCGCAGGTGAACGGTATCACGGAGGCTTTCGCCCACGCGGTGATGGTAAGTGATCATTTATAGCATTTCATTGCGTTTGACTGATTTACGACCGTTACACAGTCCTCGTCCGAATTAAGCTCGTCTAATATTTGGCTTCTCGTGTGTTCTTTCGTCAATGTGGTACGTGCTCACTCTTTGCTACGGCTAGCCATCCGACTAATTTGATGAATTAGGGCGGTACTTTGATGCTTCAGCGTAGACTTGGGCCAGTTGCCTTGCTCGTGGCGAACGCTTTGAGCATGATCGTCCGAATCACGTTCACGAGCTCGTATATACGCAAGCGCTTTGCGAGCCAAAAGGCAAATGCACGCTTGAAGTTCCTCTCAAAAACATATCTTTCGGTACGTATGATGCGGCGCGAACCACTCAATCTATAACACTGAACCACTTTACGCGCAGGCCTTGGTCATTTTCTCGATCGTTGCCAGGCTCTCGGACCAGGCGTTACGTCGTGACCCGAGCGCCCTCGGTTTACTAGCGCACACTGGGTGCGGGGCGATAATACTCGCCATTCTCCTCGTCACGCTCTACTTTTACGAGCGCGATGCGTTCTTGTACTTATCGAGACATGATAAAAGCGATTAGCGCCTTCTCATGTCTTCAAACGTAGCGCATTGTGAAATTCATCGTTTTCACACTGCACGAGCCTTGAACGATTTCTGACGAAGCCCCAGCCCAGCGCATCTCTGTCTGACCTAGATCACTGCTTCGCCGCAGTCTGTGACGCTACGCCGCCGGCGAAGACGCGCGTGAGCGCGTATTTGGTTTAATACGTACACGTAGACGCAAAGCGCAACGCTTTCGCGCCTCTTAGTGCAACCCACGCGCGGCGATCGACTTGAGAACGACGCCATGAACTTTGCCCGTCGTGCCGTTTGCACGGCTGTACGAGGTGCGCAGCGCACGTCGGTGCGCTCTTACGGTGCGGGTCCACCGGGAGGATACTTCGCGGAGGGTACGCAAACGGGCCGGAACGGTTACCTGTTCGGCGAAACTCCGCCGGCACCGGGCAAGCGGAGAGTTTGGGAAGACTGGGAGGCGCCGTGGTACGGTGCACTCACCCTCGCCACCGCCATTCTCTGCGTTGGTCTCCAAGCCAAGCCTGACACGAGGATGACGTCTTGGGCTAGGGAGGAAGCCGCGCGCCGGTTGGAAGCGGAAAAGTAGAGTCGCTTTCGCGCGCAAAACTTAGTCGAGTAGCCAAGCGTTCGGCATTGACAACCCAACGCGTTGTAAATTGTTTTGTAGAGCTTCAATCGAGTCGTCTTCCGGTCTTTTTGGCCATGCTGCTATGTGATTTTGCAAATCGCTAATCGTTGTCTAGTAAAATACCTATCGTCGATACCTCGATCTCTTGAAGTTGACGTAGAGGTGGAAGATGCCGCGCTCAAACGTGCATCGGAATCCTCGCTTGTGGCTGTATTCCCATTCCTTGTTCACGATCTTGAACGCGATATCCTCGTACGGTGGGCCCGCGGTGATTTTGAGCAAACACGTTTCGGCATTTGGCGAACCGTCGGGCTCGATTTTGTAAGAAGGCGCCTTGGTGGTGTCGATGAGGTCCGGGTAGAAGATGTTGAACTTGTAGCCCTGCACAATCTTTGGAGGCGGATTTGACGAGTCATAGTGCGTTTGGTTGTACTTGTTCCACGAGTAGCCTGTGTGAACGCGATTGAAATACTTAGGCTTGCGTGGACGATATTTATCGTGCCACCAGTACGCCTGAGATTCCAACGCAACCTCGGCGGAGAAGTTTGCGTCGCCGTCTTCCGTGGCGCCCATCATGCGCTCGACCAAGTCTTTCGCTTTCTTATCCGCTTGCTTTTCGATGTCTTTAAAATCAGTCGTTCCAGTGATCAAATTGGCGAGGACACCAGTGTTGTGATGTGCGCCTCCCGCCTTTTTGAATGCGTTGTAAACATCTTCCTCTGTCTTACCTCGAAGCACCCGGTTCTCAGAGGTCACCTTTTTGAAGCGCGACATGCTCTTGATGCGTTCTTCCTCGCGAAAGCGAGTGAGATTGGCTTCTTCTTGGTCAATGTCGATTATTTCGATCCCATCCTCTACCTCTTGCAATCGCATCGGGGATAAAGAAGGATCAAACTCTGCCAACGCCGTGCGCTCCGGCTCGTCACCCGTGTCGTCCCACTCTCCACCATCGCGAGCATCATCGTCCGCTGTATGCTTTCCAAAGTCATCACCGAGCAAATCATCGTCGTCGTCATCTTCTTCAGCTGGTGCGGCGGTGACAAGCGATCGTGCCCGACCACCGTCTTCAATTTCTTCGCGCTCAAACTTGACCTTGAGCTCTTTGTGCGTCTCCTCGACAATCGCTCGCTTTTTGGCAAGTTTAACCCGCTGCAAAACCGCACCCCAGTATTCCACTTCACTCGCATCCGGGCCTTCAATTTGCTCGGAGATCTCACTCTCGAGCTCGGCTAATTCCGACGCAGATTTGCCGCCAACGATTTCTACGACGTCTTCGTCGATGTCGGCGTGCAAGCCCGTCGCCTCCGCGCGTTCGGACGTTTGCCCTCGCACCCGCGCGAGCTCGATCTCTGCGTTCTTCCGGTGTTCGTTCATCTCTTCCTCCGTCAACCCGATCAAAGCACTCCAAAATTCTCGCCTTTGCGCATTCTTCGTGTCGAGCTCGCGCAATTCTTCTAACTCCTTCCTCGTCTCCCCGAGCTCGTGCGCCGTCAACCCTTTCAACACCGTGAGCGGGTTCACGAACGCATCGAACTCGACGTACGATTCCGCGAACACATTCCTGGAGATTAAATCGATCGCCTTCGCCCGCCCCTCCTTTATTCGTATGTCCGCTCGCACCTTGGCTTGCCGCAGGTGAAACTCGTTCTCCTTCTCCTCCAGCGCTTTCGCCTCTCCCTCGGCGCGCGATCGCTTGTGCGCGTCCATGGTCGCCAGCACGCTCGGTTGCCGTCTCGTCCAATCGCCTCCGTCGTCCGACGTCTTGGACTTGCGCCAATCCTCCGCCGTCGACCCCGCCGTCGACGCCCCGGCGCCGAAACGCGGTCGCCCCGCATCGTTCGCGGGCGGTGGCGGCACATCCTCCATGCGGCCGACGCGCCACGGGCGCGCGCGGGCTCGAGGTCGGCGCGGGGTCGCGGGGTCGTTGTCGTTGTCGTCGTTTGTTTCTTTTCTTCGCCCCGACCCGGCGGTTCGTCGCACGCGCGCGGAGTCCGGGACGCCCAGACGTCGCGCGCGACGCAATCACGTCGCCCCGCCGCGCGGCGGTCGGGCGGTCGGGCTCTGAACACCCTCCGTTGCACATCGTCGCGCGTCGCGTCGGCGCGCGAAGTCGGCGCGAAGTCAGCGCGCGTCTCGCGACGAA
>JACLAB010005301.1_pt1 | contig 32605 bp, 18 predicted proteins | sample 8027921 | NCBI WGS metagenome assembly JACLAB01 (sample SAMN15725117, study PRJNA655200) | protist metagenome | isolation source: fluorescence activated cell sorting (FACS) single amplified genomes of... | place: USA: West Boothbay Harbor, Gulf of Maine | collected 2000-07-19 | reverse complement strand
CTGGCTATTAACAGAGGAGTGTAGCCACCATCCACAGCCTTGTCCACATCGGCCCCGGCCTGCAGCAACGCCTGCATGACAGGCAGACGACCCTGCTGGCTGGCCATGTACAGAGGAGTGGCAGTGCTGTTTCCAATAGCAATCTCCATATTCGCGTCTATGGACCTGCTCTCTACTAGCATGACCGCGATATCAGCAAACTTAGGTTGCTCGAGTAGACACCAGAACTGATTCCCAACATCAGTCCACACGCTGGCACGACTATCCACCACCTTCCACAGCTTGATGCCCTCCAGTGCCACGCGGCGATTCATGCTCCACCGCAGACTCTTGAACTTGTCCAAGCTAGAGTAACGAGGCCACTTGCTCAGCGCCACAGACTAAGTGCCCCGCAACGCGATGTTCCACGCCTCGCGCGCCAGCACGTTGGTCATGATCGAGTCGGTGCGACACAGGCTCTTGACGTCCATGTACTGTGGCAGCAAGGCCTGCACGCCCGCCGGCAGCACCAGCCAGAAGTCGGGTAGCTCGCCGTCATGGTTGCCGAGGCGGACCTGGGATGCCGCGTAGACGGGGTCGTCCATGGCGTACATGAGCGCCATGGTTGGGTCGTTCATGGCCTGGTGTGCTTGTTGCAGATGTAGCGGTGCGTGGGCCACAGCCGCTTCATGCAGTCCTTGCTGCACACGCGCATGCGCTGGCATTTAGAACATTTCTGAGAGCAAGGTTTAGCGCACCAATCGCAGGCGTTGCCATTGTTTGGTGTACGCATGGCAGTGCTCATGGCGTGATGAGTGGACATATCAATGTGATTATTTGTCACAGGTAGGTAATTAGCTCCAGGTGGAGTGGATCTGGGGGAAGTCAGCTTGTTCTATCGTATTCTATCCACTTCACTTCACTTATTACTCCTCCTCCTCCTCCTCCTTCTCCTTCTCCTCCTTCTCCTCCTCTTGCAGCTTGCCCAAGACCAGGAGTGATCCCACAGACCCCGCTGTTGCACATCCAGTGAGGTTCCCGGAGCAATCCAGGCCTCCATTCAAGCGAGAGTGCTCGAATGTCAGTCTATACGGCTCGCCGGTGTGGGCCTCGCAAGCCTCTCTGAAGGCCTGGCCAGTCGAGGGGAAGTGGGTCTTGAAGGAGAATGCGCCTTGCTGCTTGCTGGCACTCAAGATCTTGGCTTCTCCACCGGGATGGTGGCGGACAAAGTCACTAATGTCAATCACCCAACCCTCAGCCACTACCCACGAGGGGTTCTTTTTTAACTCCGCTCGAGTGACCATATTATCGGCTCGATTTGCCTCTTCTTTTGGAGACTTGCCTCACTTCCCCCGCCTCTAGAGAAACACCTACTTGCAGCGCTCCAACACTGCTCTTCGATTGCCTGCAGTCTCTTTGCTACCTGTCCGAGTGCCGGGTGTAGCCTCACAATGCTGGTACCCTTTTGGTGAGAACGCTGATTTATAAGTTTGTTTTTTGTGTAGAGATACTTAGCGGAACTCTGTAGCGGACAGAAGAGCGAGAGCGTAGATCCCCACTAGCCGAAATCCTGAGTTGTTGAACTCCGGTTCGAGCTAGCGCGAGGTCAAAGCAGTTGTTGAATCTCCAGAGCCTAAGACCCACGTGGAGACTTGGACTTAAGAGAGAGAGAGAGAGAGAAGAAGTCAGTATGTACCGAGTAGCTCAAGTGTTGTGTGCGGTCCTGGCGGCTGCCTCGATGGCAAACGCGGCAATCATAACTCCGGGCTACACGGATGCAGAGAAGGCTCAGATTGTTGAACATGTGAACATCTATAGGCGCATGCATGACGCTCCGGACATTGCCTGGGACGATGACATAATGAATGACATTGCTCAACCCTGGGCAACGCACCTGGCAACTGACACTTCAGTCACGATGGTGCACACTAGTAGTTCATCCTCTCCTGCAAACAATGCTGAATGGGGTGAGAACTTGGCTTGGTTCCAGAACTATGACCACGACGTCTTACAACGTACGTGTCCGACCTATTTATATCTGCCTGTCCGCTCGCTTCCTTCTGCCTTCATTTCTCATCACTCACTCACTCTTCATTCACTTCTTTTACCTCCTCACTCTCATTCATTACAGGGACCATCGACAGTATCGATGCTTGGTACGACGAGATCGTCGATTACAACTGGGACACTCCCGAGCCCAACGGCTATGGAGGCAGCCATAGTGGAGTTGTTGGCCACTTCACGGCTCTCGTCTGGAAAAATCAGCAGAGGAATGGATTTGGGTACGTATTATGTTCTATTGTTCTTCCTTCTTGATGGTCTCTGTCTCTGTCTCTCTCTCTTTTATCCATGTTTTGCTGCCTGCTTGCATTCTCTGACACCACATGACACGGGTCTAACCATCATTCCTATCCATCAATCGACACAATACTCTCATTACTTATTACCTTGCAGGTACGCGCACAACGACGCCACCAGGGAAACCAATGTCAATCAGAACATGCAGGCTGTGTGCAACTACATCGGCGAATTCGCTGACAATGTGCTGCCGCTCAACACGGGTGTTTATCAGCAGTATGACCCGACTGCTGAACCGACGCAAGCCCCCACGAATGCGGCAGGCTACACTGACGACAATAGTGTCGTAGATGACTGGATCGGTGTTGACACATCTGTGTTACTGGTGGACGGCAAGAAGGGAAGTGGGGACATTGTGGCGGGCATCCTCGTAGCCTTGTTTCTCTTGCTTCTCTTGGTGTGGTGCCAGTACCCCTTCTTGCGAGATGAGATGGAGAAGCGACCCCACGCCCACACCACCGACGACCCCGACTGGGACGAGGAGGAGGAGGAAGAAAATAATGATGATAATCTGCAGCTCGAGGATGGCAAGAAGAAGACGACGTCGACGACAAGGGCTGTGAACAAGAAACCGGAAGGTGGTAGTGATGATGATGTGGAGAAGATCAAGGTCACAGAAAAGGCCGACAAGAACAGCGCCAAAACGGCCTCCGACGTCCGTATCAAGGGCGCCGCCGCACACGGAGACTTATATACGTGGTCGGAGTGGGCTGCCATCCAGCAGGCAGCCACTCTGGATTGCTTCAAGTGGTACGGACGTGCTGCCGTTGGTGCCGAGACCGAGTGCTGCCGCGTACTGCACGAGGAAGACGTCGCGGAGACAGGCGGCAGTGATAGCAACAACAAGGATGGAGAGAAGGGAGGAAAAGAAGCAGGCAAGAGCGCGGAGAAGCAGATTGCCCAGGGCGCCAAGGAGGAGAATTCCAAGAGACAAGGCCGTGACGAGGGAGACGATGCTGCCTCCGCTACTGCTGCTGCTCCCGATGCTGCTGCTACTGCTGCTGCCGCCGCGGAGAGCCCTGTCGGTACGTGCTGGCACAAATTCACTGCCTGCCTACACCTGTGGACCCGCGCCACCAGGGCATGCTTCTGCGAGTTCTGGAAGGAGAGCAACGAGGAGATCGACCACCATGAGGAGCGTAAGGAGGGCAAGTCGTGGTCCTTTCGCACTCGTGTCAGCCTCACTGGCTGTGGCACCTTTTATTATCTCGGCGTGCGCCAGATGTTCATCACTATGTTTAAATACAGTTGGTTCGCGTGGGAGGCGATTGTGAGGGCTGTGCAGAAATGCCGAGCTCCCAAGGATGGGGAGGCCAAGGGCGAGTATTCCAAGACCTCCGAGAATGACAGCAACAAAGAGAAGGAGGGGGAGGGCTCCCACCCCGTGTCTAAACCCATCAAGCAATCCGAGCTGCAGATGATCTAGTCTAGTTAGTACATGTGTCGATAGAGAAGGGAGAGGGAGTACATAGATTTACATAGATTGCCCTCGTTTCCACGAGAGTTTCCGGTTCACGGGACCAATGGCGCGAGGCATTGCTCGGCGTCGGCCCAATAGTGAACCTATTGTAAAGTTTAAACTCGACGTTTTCCAACCAGTGAGGCCTCTCACAAAAAGAGGGATCCCACGGCTTATTTCCTCAATCTTCCCCTCTTCGAATTTCCCTTTTATTGGTACAGTCCCTAATTAGAACAAAAAGGGTAGGAAGTCGAAGTCGAAGTTTGAGACTTCAAATCGTGGTGATCTACCTCACCAGTACCACTTTTTAATGGCTCTGGTCTACAGTGATACCCTAAAGGAGTGAAAAAGTTCTAAAAATCTCAATTATGGCAAAGATGAGGTCACTAATCTTCTCATTACTGATCGGATTGGCTACTTCATTCTATGTCGGCTCATTTCACCACGGCCCCATCAGGCGGCTGAATGCTATGGCCAAGACATCTGTGGTGCGCATGGACATAGACTATCCGCAATCTACGTCAACATCGTCGTTTCCACCGCCGTCACCATCGCGAAAATTAACCCTTGACGAAGTGCAGCGAGAGGCGATCTTAACAAATGAGCGTGCGGTCATTGTGGTTGCTGGACCGGGTTCAGGCAAGACCCGAGTGATGTCTGCTCGACTGGCGTATCTGTTGGAGTCGGGGTTGTGTCGCCCAACGGAGATTCTGGTAATTAGTTTCACCAAGAGCACGGCGAACAATATGCGACAGCAGGCAGACACGCTCCTGAAGGAATCAGAGAGCGTTGCGACTACTAGGGGTGTAGCGTGTCATACTTTCCACACTTTTTGCATCGACGTGCTGCGTCAACACATGTTCCCAGACTTACATATCGTCAATGATGAGGACATGACCCGGGTGGTGCTGTCCCTGCTGGAGAGCAAGGGCCTCAGCCCATCATATGCTATGGCCAGCGGTATCCAGAGACAGATCCGCTTTTGGAAGGAGTTGGGCCTGGGCTATCTGGGGGTGAGGAAAGACTCCCTGGCCACAGAGGTGGAGAGACGGGCCTATGAGCTCTACCCTGAATATCAAAACAGGCTCAAAGACAGTACTATGGACTTGGGAGACGTGCTGCTCAACACCCTCAAGCTGTTCAGGGGCCGGCCAGAGGTGCTAGAGTCATTCCGCGAGCAGTACCGCCACGTACTTGTAGATGAGTTCCAAGACATTTCCCCAGCGCAATATGACATTCTGAGGATGTTAGTGGTGGGTCAGAACGGCGCTTTCAGTGCCACAGGGGGTAGTATGGGAATGAGCAACAACCCCGGGGACGGGGACATTCTCAACCCTGTGGTTTTACAGCTTCCAGAGGATCGTAGCACGGGAGGATGGGGGGGGGATGGTGGCTGGTTGACCCGGGCGAATCGACTTCGCGCCTCCTCCCAGCAGCTACGGCCAGACATGCCGGGCTTCAGCTCGGCCGATAGACGTGTCATTGAGTTCTCGTTCAACAACCGTGGCGGACGAGCGAGCAGTAGTAGCAATAGTGGCAACAATAACAACAATAACAACAATAACAAGATTAATATCAGACGGGGCAGTAGCAGCAGCAATGCATGGGCGGGCTACAACCAAAATAGCATGGGCGGGACAAAGCAAGGGGGTGCTCGCAACCGCATAGTCAACGTATTCTGCGCCGGCGACGACGACCAGAGCATCTACGCGTGGCGTGGAGCCCAAGTAGAGCTTATGCGGCGGTTTCGCTTTGATTTCCCTGGCGCCGCAGTGCTACGCTTCGATGTCAGCTATCGCCTATCTGAATCATTGTGCAAGGCGGCTACTAGTATGGTACAGAAAATGCCGGGTAGGATCGACAAGAACATCCGCAGCCACGAGGACACGAGCGGCAGGAGGGGAGTGCTGGGGGATATATTCATGCAAAAGCAGCAGCAGGCTCTTAAACAACAGCAGCAACGAAAGGAGGATGAGCAGCAGCAACAGCAGGAGAAAGACAAGGAAGAGATGTCTTTCGACAACGTGGAGGACGCACTGGCAGAAGCCCCGGCCGCTATCCGCGTGACCAAGATGGCTGATGAAGGTCAGGAGCTAGAGCATATAGTGAAAGAGATCCGCTCCAATCTCATGCGCAGCAGTAGTAATAGTGGTGCTCCGAGGACGATGGTAGTGCTGACGAAGACACAGGCAGAGCTGAATAAAGTGAAAGAGGCCCTGACGTCACGCCGTGTGCCTTATCGCAGCCGCGGGTACGGTGCCTGGGTTTTGCCAGCGGAAGGGGGTTCGCTTTTAAATCTACTCCGCCTCATCGCCTCTCCACACGACGACCAAGCATTCGAAGCAGCTCTGGACAATGATGTGATTCTGACGGCGCATGCACAACTCAGCAAAGACAATTACAACAGGTATGCGGTGCAGGGCTCGGCGGCGACCGGGACAGTCGACGCTGCCGATGTCCGTGATGTGATTCTACCAGCCATCTGGAGGCATTACCGAGACTACGACTGCGATTCCATGCTGGATGCGGCCCGGGAGGCAGTGCTTTCTCGGAAACTAGAGGGGAAGTACCACTTCGTATTAAGCAATTTCCTCAGGAAATTCGACTCCTGGCGGGCGGATGTGGACAGGGGGTACGGTCAGGGTCGCGCAAGTGTGAAAAAGGCTCTTTATACTGTGCTGCGTAGCGCGTACGGCGACCGCTGGAACCGAAATCTTGCACGAGCTGTCGACGAATTGAGCCGTGGGGCGTCGTCTTTCGACAATCTAGGCAAGTTTGTGAGCGCTGTGCGACTAGAGGGAGATTTTGTGGTTGAGGACACCAGTGGTGCCTTCGTTGGTGCCGGTGCTGGCAATGGTGGTGGTGCTAAGAGGGACGCTGGCAACAACAATAGGTACCAGTCTCCACCCCAGCAGCAGCAGCAGGAGCAGCAGCAGCAGCAGCTTGCCGCTACCACTGCTGGTGCTGGGACTTCCCTGTGGGTCATGACCATGCACAGCGCCAAGGGGCTAGAGTTCGACGAGGTGTTTTTGCCGTTCTGGACGGAAGGAAACGTAAGGGACGACGATCGTCGCCTCGCCTTCGTCTCACTCACTAGGGCGCGAGACAAGGTCATGATCAGTTACAGCAATAACAAGGCACCCGCTGCTACCAGCACTGCAGGCGCCAGTGGCAGGCGCTTTGCTACCAGTCAGCAAGTGCACGTTGCCCCGCAGCAGCCATCTGTGCTGTGCACAGAGCTCCTTAACTACGACAAACAGAGCAGAAAACGTGGCAAGGCAGGAGTGGCTGTCTTTGAAGACTTGTCAGTGGGACAACAGCTAGGAAGACGCAACACTGCAGCAAGAGTGCACGAGTCAGCGCGCAGAGCCGAGTATCTGGCCGAAGTGCAGGAGAGAGCTATTCGTGGTGGGGACGGTAGTGGTACTGGAGGAAAGAAGCAGCAAGTGGCTACCGCTACTGCTGCTACTGCTGCTGCTGCTGCTGCCACCCAAGCTTCCTTCTCCCCTGCTGCTGCTGCGGGTAAGAAGGCAACCAAGACAGCAACCAAAGTGAAGAAAAGTGCTGCTTCCTCTGCCTCGAGCAGAGGGCAAGGCAGGAAGCCCAAGGCTGCAGTGGTACTGCCGGCCGCCTCCAAGCTTTCACCCACTGTCATTAGCGACCTGCTGTACTACTCAGGGGCATCGCGCCCCAGCTTGATGGCACTCTTTAAGGATGGACTAGCCGCCCAGGGGCTGCGTAGAGGACAGGTACCAGTCATGTACATCTCTTCCGAGGGAGAGGTCGCGGTGGCCACCAACGAGGAGAAGAAGATGATCAGCAAGTGCAATGCTGATGAGCTCGGCGCATACCTCGCACATCTCTTGGCAAGCAAGAAGAAGAAATAGAGACACTCGTAACAATTTTGAAAATGCATTTCACACGATTATGGCGGCGACTCTCCACACGGACTTATGAAGTTGAGTGCCGCCCTTGTATACATGTAATCTTATCTATGAACATATGAACGGATGGCTTTATTACCCTCTGGTAGCCAATTTCGTAACAAGTTAAAAAAATAGTACCATGGTATTATCCGAAATCCGAAATCTCTCATCTGATTCTGCAGGTGCGTGCGCGAGTGGTTGGGCACCGTCACCCGTTCGTAAATCGAGACTCTTCCGCTTCTCGACACACGAGATTGTTTCCGCGCAGTGTAGTGATGAACAGTTTGCTGAACAATGCTGTGATTCCCAAGGAGGATCCATCCTTTGACATCCTTGGCGGTCTGTCTCAGCTGTACTTGAACAAGGCGCGTCATTTGGAACGGGCGTACAATTTCAACACATTCTACCAGATCCCAGAATGCAGCGAATCGGAGATGCTGATGAAACCAACATTGCTTCTACTGGGTGCTTACAGCACTGGCAAAACCAGCTTTATAAGAAGGCTGCTTGGTCGGGACTATATTGATATCCACATTGGCCCCGAGCCAACCACTGATAGATTCAACGCACTCATCCATGGGCGCGAGGAGATCGTCGTGAATGGTACAGTTGCTACGGCCATACCGCATTTGCCTTTCAGCTCTCTCGGTGACTTCGGCCCTGGGCTCGTGAACAAGCTCAGCGTCACCACCGTGGATGCCCCAATCTTACAGCACATGAATATTATCGATACTCCGGGGGTGCTGGCTGGTGAGAAACAGGGAATCATGAGGGGGTATAGCTTTGCGAAAGTGGCAAGGTGGTTTGCCCAGCGCAGCGACATCATTTTAGTATTCTTTGACTGTAGCAAAACCGATGTATCGGACGAGCTCAAGGGTATCATTCAGCAGTTGCAGGACTTCCATATCCGTGTGCGCTGCATTCTGAACAAGGTCGATATGCTGTCGAGTAAGGAGCTGGTGCGGGTATATGGAGCACTCATGTGGAGTATCGGGAGAATAATCACAAATGCGGAGGTCACACGAGTATATTGGGCCAGCAACAACAGCGACAGTACGCTAGAAGATGCGAACGACTCTCACTTTATCAATAGCAGCTTGCGAGAGGATCAGGAGGCCTTGGATAAGGTAGTGTTGAACATTCACAAAACCTCTCTTCCGCGCAAAGTCGGGGACTTTTTTAAGAGAATGAGAATGTTACGAACGCATATGCTGCTGATTCGCCATCTGCAGAAGAGGAGCGCACTTTTTCCATGGGGCAAAGAGACGAAAAAAATAGCCCTCATCGAGCAGCTTCCACAGATCATCGACCACCTGAGCCAAAAGCACGACATCCCATCATCTGATTTCCCGTCTGTGTCGTTCTTGAGGAGTGCACTCATGTTAAAGAAGTGGGAGGAGACCAGCGTTGATAAGGCCCATATCGAAATAGTAACCGGCATCATCGTGCACGATATCCATGAGATCAGCGAGAGATTGGTGCTTGCCATCGATGTAGACATCAACGTAAGCGTAGAAGCTGCGGGAAAGCCATCACTATCATCACCTGGTGGTGGCGGTGGTGGGGACCAACAGGCACCCCCGAAGAAGCCAAGTAAGAAAGTTAAAGCATAGAGAGGGGGGGTAGTGTGATGGTGATGGTGGTGACCATGATGATGAGTGTACATGATGGATGGAATGATGCTCTTGGTGATGATATTGATGCCTCCTTCTTACTTCCTAACACTGTAAGATCCTGAGCTCAACTAATATTGGGGAAGGTTGATAAATACAAATTTCTTGTCAAATCTACAATGGTAGTTAGGTCTCTTTTTTCTCACTATCATCAACAACAGACTGCTACTGCTGCTACTGCTCGTGCTGGCTGATGATGAGTCTATTTAGCTGGCTCTCTCTCTCATACACACACTCTCTCTAGTAGGGCACGGCGGCATGGGGGTTGGCCGTGGCTCCTCCCTTGCCGTTCTGCCTCAGCCACGCCGTCTTGATCTGCTGCTCCTTCTTGGCAAGCACCTGGCTGATGAATGCCTCCTCGTCGCCCTTTTTCTGGGCATCGGCGGAGCCACTCAGCTCCATCTGCTCAGTCTGCACCACAAAGCTAGCGTCGAAGGCCTGGCCGATCTTGGACTGAATCAGGTACGAATCGCTTTCTATGGGCTCGACGGAGTTCTCAGTCAGCTCTTCTCGCACCTGTCGCCACCACTCGCCTTCACGCAGCACATTGTACTGATTCGCCACAGCTAGCACCTGCCGTTCCCTCGGCTCCATACCGGGGTCGTTAGAGATCACCACAGTCACAGACTGCGACATCGAGCCGCCAAATACCCCAGCACCACCTCCTTGCATGACCACACTCTCCTGGTGCGGTTGCTTTTGGCCGCCAACACCGCCGTCTTTCTCTTCACCTGCGGTCTGGTCAATGGAGTTCTCCCCCGCCATGATGCTGCCTTCCAGACCGACCAGAGTGGGGTTGCCGTCTCCATCTACAATAACCTGAGATCCCACCTCCAACAGACTAGCTGCATCGATTTGGTCCTCGAAATACCCTCCAGGAGGGTCTCTGTTGTAGGAATCGATGACACCAACCAGGGAAAAGATGCGTGCGAGCACACAACGAGTGTCCTTGGAGAGCACATCGCTGCGGAGCTTCTCCGGCACCAGTCCGAATACTTGCCGGGAGTGGTTGATGGCTTCCGAGAGACGGGCCACGGTTGTGCTCTTGGCGGCCAGGGTGAGACTGCCGTCGCTGCTCACACTCTCCCCCGGCTGCTGACTTACAGTGTCAACCGGCCATTCGTGATTCTTCAACGGCTCCTCCACATTCACAATCACACCATCCTTACCACGGGTGACGTTGAGTCGACTCTCCTCATCTAACCAGCAATGTGCGAACAGCTGTGCCGCAGTGCGCATGCTCTTCGGGGACCGCCACGCAAACACGAAGGACAGCAGTCTGTTGTTTACTAGTATATCCGACAGGATGCGCAGAATCTGCACACGCTGAATGAACTGGCAGACCTCAAGGAGGTTGAGGAGCATGTCCATCCCCTCCTCTTGCGCAAACGTGGACTCGCTCTTCTTGTTACCTACGATGCTCTTCTGCAGGCAGTCAATGATGGCCACCACGAGGATGCTCACCTGTCCACCTGTGTTGTCCTCGCCTCCCCCATTATCCTCTCCCTCGGGCTGAGACTGGATTTTCACTCCTGCTTTCTTTCCTACCTGCACACGGCGACTCTCCGTGAAGTGCAGCAGTACCCGCACCAGAAGGCGAATGCCGTTCTGCTCACGCAGTTGCTGCTGACACACAGTGTTGCCATTGGAGCACAGCACACTGATCAGACGAGCCACAAGGGTACGTGTGTCATCCTCATCGGTATGCTCGAATTGCGTAAGGAATGTTTCGATGGCATTCTCCGCCTCCATGATCAGTTTGACTTCCTGAGAAAGCATGAGGCAGCGGTTCAGCAAGAGCAGGCACTGGTACAACAATGCCTTGTGCTCGGGAACTGCGCTGCGGGAGTATTTATAGGCGATATCGAGGATGCGGACCGGGCCATTGATACGAAGGAACTCGCCCATTGCCTTCGGGCCGGCGGTGGCAAGGAACGTCGCAGCAACAACTTGCAGCTCGAGGAGCTGATTCAGAGGCACCTGCTTTAAGAACTTGCCGGTGTGTGCATGGGCCTCAGAGGACAGGTACGTGTTAGGTCCTCCAAAGTTCACGGTCTGGAAATTGCTGGGGTCCTCTAGCTCGTGGCCAGACTGGTTGTTGTTGTTACTATTCTGCCCAGGGGACTCGTCGTATGTGACGCGTGTGTCCTTCTCCTCACCCATGACCTGGCTGCTCGAAGGCATGCCAGTGCGGGAGCGCTGCGGACTGTACTGACTGTCTGCATGGCTCTCATCGGCGACGATGCTTCCCTTGGAGGGAGCGGGCTCAAATGAATCGTATTCTAGGTAGGCCAGCATGGTATCCATCAGAGGTGATGATGCCACTGTGAGCAATGCATCAGGGTCATCCTTGGCGACAATATCCATGATCACAAGCCACAACTCACGCTTTAGCTGTAGATCCACATCGTGCACGCCTCCGTAGTTCCTCAACTTGGCGATGGGACGGTGGAAGAATGACCACTCGCGAGGCCCCACCTCGGCAATGCATGCGTAGGATGCGAACACCTGCAAGGCCCCGCTGCTCATGAAGGACGACACGGCGAGATCGAAGGTGGAGATCATACTTAGACAGATCAGAATTTCATTTCTGCATTCCTTGTCCGCCATGCGGTACCCCTCGTGCAGCAGAGTCACGAAGATCTTGATGAGTGAATTGACAACATCGTTGAAATCCATGATATTCTGCTGCAGGAGGGTGGTGAGGGCGAGAGGGCGCCCGGATAGAATAAGCATAGCCGCTGCAGAGGGACCGCTGTTGCCGTCCTGGCCACCAGGGGAGGAAGGAAGCTCGTCGCCGACGGAGCCATCGTCCAGCAGTAGTGAAAGACTGCTACCACCACCTCTGCTGGGGCTACCGAAAGAGGGGCTAGGAGGCTGTGCGGCGGGTTCGTCGGCGTGTCCCATGGTAGTGGGAGGCACCAGGCTCAAATAGCTGTCCATGACTGTCCAGATAAGGTCCACACACGCAGTCACCTGCGGGTCTCGCACACTGTTGGCAGCAGAGATGCGCAGAAGGCGGGTGGCCCCATCGACTATCCCATCAGCACACATCAGGGCCGCTGTGCGCTGGTCCTCAGCTAACTCCATCATGAGGCACTTCATGACACGCATCAGTTCTTGGAAATCGCCCAGTAGTGTCTTATCCACCCCCCCGCCACCAGCTGCGGTGGCTGCCTTGGAACTTTCTGAGTCCCCTCCAGCGGGCATGTCTTCGTCGCTGTCACTATCATCATCGGCGGCGTTGTTGCTCTTGCGCACTGCCTGTCCGCTTTTCTGTGCCTTCCTCAGCTGGTCCTGTCTTTCTTTTTCCTTCTCCTTTTCCCTCAGCACGATCGCCTCCAGGGCAGCATTCACACCGTTAAATTCTGCCTCGTACGACGCGGCCCCCGAGAGGAATCCCTTCACCAACTGGCTCACGGCCGTGGAATCGCGTAAAAGGGTCTGCAGGTAGATCTTGTCTGTGACCTGTTTGCGGAATCCATCGCTTTGCCACGCTTTGATATCCTCCTTTAAGATGGTCGGGTCCAGACCGCCATTGGCCACGCTCCTGAAGCACTTGGCAATTTCACAGTTGAGTACCGGATCAGTCTCATCCCAAAAAGAACATAACTCGAGAAAGTAGGCCTTGATAACGTCCACACAAGGGGCCTTCAGTCTTTCGTTCGCCTTCGCTTCGAACAACGGGAATCCGGCAACTTTGAGGACAGCGCTTACTGTTTCCCGAAACATGTCGGGATGGGAAGCCAGTCGATCCCTCAAGATGCCAAAAATTGTGATAATGTGCCCCAAGTCGCGAATAAAAAACCCCTCCGCGTAGTCACGCGTCCACTGCATGAGAACCTGCTTGTGGCGAGGGATGTTGTCAACCGAGTGCTCATGGGTTAAAGTATGGATCAACAGCTCATGCTCTTTTGCGCTTTCATCGGCGCTTTGCGAAGCCACTCTAGAGGTCATCGCGTAAGATTACACTCGCCGAGTCTCAAGACACAGGAGCTCTCACAGCGAGGCTAGGGAGCCGATTTTTCAGAGAGTTGTTTCAGGGTTTTCCTTCCAACCAAAAAAGTGATATAAACAAAGTGACAAACTCTTAAAATTAAAATACAATTGCAGTGTCAGTTAGTCTGTGTACCAGGCTGGCAATGGCCGCTTTCTCTGCCTCTACCCCTTCCTTATTGACCACCAGCACGCCTCCACTGGCCACAATTCCATCTGGCCGCAACGCCACCGCCACCCTACGGTCCTTCAGCGCCTCTGTCAGTCCCCCGGTCATCTCCGAGGCCACCACGACATCGCCATTTTCCTCAACGTCGACCTGTTCAGTGGGAATTTCTACAGCGTCGGGCTTTGTGTGGAAGTAGTGGGGCCGCTGGTGCTTTCTCTGCAGCTGATTAGAGGTGTGAGCCAGCCTTTCATCGATAGAAGTCACTAACACCACTTGCACACTGCTACCGCGCAGGGAGGAGAGATGGACAGAGAGAGCCGCAGCGTCTACATCGCTCCACTCACCAAGGAGAAGTAGGCAGGCAGTAGGACCACGACCATCACTACCGCCACTCTTGCTCAAGGCGGGCAGGCAAACACTGGAGGTGACCCGTAGACGACTGGTTAGCACAGTGGCGTGTACCTGCAACCAGAAGTGTGGTAAGCGAGCTCTCTCCATAATCCGACCGAGCGACCCCAGGGAAACTGCCGGTGACCAGGCATAATCACTGTTACTGTGATCGTTATTAGAGGAGGAGGAGCCATGAGAGCCGGGGTAGGGGGTAAAGAGGTCTTCCCGGGGATACAAGAGGGACAGAGTCTGCCCACTGTCGGCCCTCTGGGTCAACTTGTCCACCCTGAACTGCCCAAGGGGATGCCCTGGCTCTTTTAGGAAGCTCAGCGAGTACAGGCCAGCTTTGAGCGCTTGTTCCACGATGTTTTTACGCACTGAAAAAGGCACCAGCGCCGCCCCTTTGGCCGCATTCAAGCCCAGTTTTGCCAGTTTAGGATCCACGCCCAAAAGACTGGCCACTTTCTCACTTTTACGGTAGTTCTCAAGAGACAGAGCTGTGAGAGCAGTAGCAGTAGCACGACGTTCCGTGTCATAACTCTTCAGCAGCTCATGCGTTTCATGTGCTGCTGCTGCAGTAGCTTTTGTTGTGTCAGCTGATGGAGAGGAGGAGTGATACGCCCGGGCGATCTTCCACGCCAGGTTGTGAGCGTCTTGCAGCCCGCTGTTCATGCCGAAGCCTCCAGATGGCGGGAAGCGGTGAGCGGCGTCGCCTGCAAGGAACACCTTCCCTCCTCCTCTTCCTGACGATGAAGTTGATGTTGATAATGGTGGTGGTAGCTGGTGGAAGCTCGATGCCACCTGTGCATTCATCGTCCACGTGTTGGAGGAAAGAACCTTGATTCTATCCTTGCCCTCCCGCTCGTAATCCATGCCCAGACCGTCGGCAATGAGCTGTACCAGAGCTTGGTGCGAGTAGTCATCCAGGCTCTGAAAGGGAGGGAACATCGGTATCTGGCACACCCATTCATCACTGGCCGGGTCGTGCGCTACGAACACACATACCGTCCGCTCGTTGAATACGAAATAAAGCATGCCAGGGCGCCTTGAGGGGTCACGAGCTGCGTCCAATTTCGCTTCTGACTCAGCGGTGGCTTTAGCTTTGCGATTAGCTTCTTCATACATGGCTTGTTCGTGTCGTGAGGGAGCCCCACATCCCACTTCAGCAGCAAGATCCTCAGGACTGCTATTGTGGTCGGTGTTGTGTACAGCAGCAGAGCCTCCCAGTGTCCCTCCCAACCCCTTACACGTGAAGTGCACGTTGATGAGGGTCTGCAAGGCCTCTGGACCGTCCATAGAAATGCCGGTGCAGTGCCTTCGCACGACACTGCTAGCTCCATCCGCCCCTACAAGATAATCACACGTGATGGAGCCCCCGCTTTGCACTTTTAATTCGGTCTTGCCGGTGCCAGGCAGACTTTTGATGTAGCCAAGTGTCTCGCCGAAGTAAGCTTCTCCTACCCCCCCAACCCCAACATTCCTCTCGTTTACTTCACTCAGTTCCTCACGCAAGATACGCTCCAGTCGATTCTGAGGCAAGTGCACTACATTCGATGGAGTATGGTCCCAATGACTCATTGTATTTCCCCTCACCCCCCTAGATTCCTCGTACAGAGAAGAAAACTGGTCAATACGGGCATACTCTCTTCCCAGCACCGAATAGCAGTATACGAAGTCGCGCCAGCATCGACTGTCCGGCTTCTCAGATAAGATCTGCTTGTAGACCCTCGGTAAATGCGCCTGGAAGATCTCCACAGAGCGAGAGTGGATGAAATGTGCCTGTGGATGCATGGTGGGCTGCTCCCTCCTCTCGATCAGACAATGGGGGACCTTGTACTCGCTCAGAAGGAGTGAAGTCAGGAGCCCCACGGGGCCACCTCCGATTATTGCCACTGGGTAGTGCGAACGCTGGGTCTGCAGCCCACGAGACAAACGCCTACAGGCCAAGCTTGTCCTTAAAATCATCCTCATGTAGTGTGCATCCCGTGGAGAGGTTATACCAGTGCGCTTCCTGCTTTTTCACAGCCCGAGAAATACGCTCAATCAGGATAGGTGCTGCAGATTTCGAATTGCGTTCGTCTCTGTGGAAGCCAGTGCGACGCGATGAGTTCGAACATGTACCTTCGGGTCTTCGGACTGAAGGGAATGAGCGCTAGGATGGTAAACGGCAACCCGAAGGGCAAGGTGTGGTGTGCTGCGGAGCTGGGGGACACAAAGCTCGAGACTGTGAAGAATAGCATCGGCGGCAGCACCCTCGCTGTGAACGAGGTAAGTCTTGGCTTTTCAAGGTGTCACGTGGTGCTTAACTAGTCTTTTTTCTCTCTTTCCATTCAAATTCGCTAACGCTTTTCCCCCTATTTCCTTTCCCTTATCCCCTTGAATATTGTAACAGGTTGCTTGGAGTACAACTGAAGGCTTTTTGAAGTGGGAGATGAGCCGTGAAGAGATATCCAACTTGAAAAACGTACAACCTAAGATTAAGGTGCATCTGATGATCCAATCTGGATCTACGGCACCGGTGTCCATGGGTTATGTGCTTATCGACATGCGTGATTTGTCGAGGGCCGAACTTAAGAACACAGCGATGAAGGTACATGGCATGACCGGAGCTGAGCTGACCGTGTCCGCCAAGTTGGTCGTGGGGCAGTTCGTGAAAGAGAACCCTACAGTACCAGGGAGCCTGGCCTCAAGTGTGGACGTGAGCTTGGGCGGTGGCAGCACCTCTGGTGGCCCCTCTGTTATGTCCTCGCTTGCCATGTCCACGGACTCGGTACGTTCCGTGCTACGTCTGGCATTAGATCAGAGCAAGAAAAGCGACAAATTCGTGCGATTTAGCTTCAGCGTGGCTCTCGAGGATTACCATCACCTCGACTTACTGTGTGAGCCAGTAGTCGCTGAAGATCACAAGGACCAGGCAGCGGCATCTGCTGCCTCCTCTTCCGGTTTCCCGCGCCCCGCCCGCTCGTTTTGGCTGTGCTGGACTGTGTTTGACAAAATGTTCCAGTCTGATGAGTTTCAGTACGGACAACCTGGCCCGAAGCGGGTGCGTGACACGATCAAGGTCGAGTGTCCGCTGAGTGCTCTGGAGGGCAGTATCGCTGAAGCTAGCCCTTTGCGCATCTTTCTGTGCACACAGGACAAACTACTGGGAGTTGCTAATGTACCGCTGCCGCCCTTCTCACGTGATGTGCTAGAAAATGAACTTTTAACTTCGGATTCCATCACTGAGACGGGCTGGGGAGGATTCGGCCCGCCCCAGACTACTGGCCCTCCTGCTGCTGGTGGTGACTACTCTCCCTTGTCCGGAGATGTCCCCGCCCCGGGCATCGCCGGAATCAAGCTCACTACCTGTCTGACCTTTGACGATGTCTTAGAGAAAAAAGCTGGCACCGGAGCTGCCGCCGGTGGTGCTGATGCTGATGCTGACGCCTATGACGAAGAGGCATTCGAGACGGACGGCGACGATACTAATGGAGGCAACAACAAGGCCGTGACTTTCAGTGAGCCACTGGGTGCCCCCACCCCCCCTGCTCCAGCGGGGCAGGGAGGACTAGACATCAAGGAGGAGGGCCAGACGGAGGAAGAAGAGGAGGCCGGTGACGAAATCGCGGATGAGCGCCTACGTCACTTCCGTGTGTCGGTGCAGGTAAAGAGCCTTGTAGGCTTCAAGCGACCATCCCACGTCAGTGTGTCCTTCGTATACCCCCACCTAGGCACTTCGTCCGCCGTTCGCACCAGCCCTGCATGGGTGCTCGCCAACTCCGAGGCCACCATCGATGGCGGTAGTGGCACCTACGAGTGTGTGATGAGTCGTGGTGCATTGCGGGACAAGCTGCGCAGCAATCCTCTGAAGGTGCAGGTCTCAAGCAAGAGTGCGATGGGCAGCAATGCCGTTGGCAGCACCATGGTCGATCTCAACGGCACCTTCGCTGCCAACGTGCATACATTCCGTTGCCCCATCACCGGTCGTGCCTTCCCCACACGTGCCGAGTACGCACGCCACAGGCAGGTACTCCTAGCTCTGCGTGCCACGGGCAGGATTGAAGCCACGCCCCCCGTGGATCCAGTGTTTTTACGAGTATCCGACACTTACCTTGGTTTGGCCGCCTCCAGTGAGGGCTCTATCATCAGTGATTCTGCGAAGATGAGAGTCATGGTGGTGGTCGAGGAGCTTGGCACTGTAGGCAACGAGTTGGCACTAGACGTGAAGCCTGGATACAAAATGCACGGCGCTGGTGTGTATGTCAGTCAAGACAATGACGCCTCCGGAGACGCAGGAGCAGGAGACATCATCGATGGTGCCGCCGGCGCTATGCGTAACCCTCTGGAGCGAGATAGCGCCGCCATCGGCGACGCTAAGCTTTCTCCCCTGGAGAAGAAAAAGCTGGAGCTGCTGACGTTGGAATGGGAAGGGTGGAGGAAGCAGAGCGAGGAGCAATGGCGCGAGATGTTGCGGGAGAAGGAAAGAATGTTGCGCAAGAGAGTAGAGATGGAGGCGGCGGCAAGTCTGGCCAATCGCGCCGATGATCTGCGACGAGCACACGAGGAAGCAGGCCGCCTGGAGGTGCGTCTTCGTACTGCCATCGACTCCGCAGAGAAGAGCCGCACTGAGCTGCATCTTAAGGAAGAGCAAATGAATCTTCGCCTTGCCCAGAAAACGAGTGAATTGCAGCTGATGCAAAAGAGAGTACGTATTCTGTTCTATTATTCTTCCTTCCTTCTTTCTTCTTATATGATGTCTCTGTCTCTCAGTCTCTCAGTCTCTCTGTCTCTCTGTCTCTCGATCTATTGCTGCCTGTCTGCATTCTCTGACATCACATGGCACGAGTCTAACCATCATTTTCATCCCTCAATCTAATCATTCGGACACAATACTCGTATTATTATTCCCTATTACAATACAGGTACGAGATGAGGCCAAGGCACGTGTGGATGCAGAGAAGCACCGTGGCGACAGTCTCACCAGCCAGCTCACCACCGTGACCGCGGAGAGAGATCGCCTCGAGCTACGAGCGAAGAATAGTGAGAAGGAGTACGAGGCATACCGTGCCTCGGTACGATCCATGCCCGAGTCTCTATTAAGAGAGGAAGTGGCAAAAATAAAGGCCCAGCTGGCGGAAGCGCGCGCTGACACTGAGCGTGAGAGGCGCATTCGCAGCGAGACAGAGTTAGAGAAAGAGCACTTCCGCTCCCAGATGCACCGCCTGGCTCTTGCTCTTAAGCGAGAGAGGGAAAAGAGCAGCACCCTGGCACGGCAGGAGCTCGAGCAGCTGCGACTGGAGTTCCTTGCGCGCGAGGAGCGCTATGTGCTGGATGGCGACAGGGAGGAGCTGCGTACTATTCGCAACGAGCTCGCGTCGCTTCGGTCCCAGGGAGGGGGAGTGGTGCCACCGCAGGCGCCCAGGGTGAGTAGCACTGGTCGGAGCCCCACCAAGGCCCCCACTGCTGCCCCCTCCATGCAGCCCTCGAGTCTCAACGCCTCGTTGGACTCTGTGCCCTCGGTCCGTGGTACCCTGTCCGCTCTGCTGAGCACTGGGCTGTACGACAGCCAGGATAGCGTGATCCAGGAGATGAAGGGACAGCTCGAGGAGGCAGAGGGTTAGCTTTTTGACCCTTCTTCACCCCCTTATTGCATCTAGTTTCGCTTTGTTTGTATCCACTGTGGCAATCTAAATTTTTCACGTATCCTTGACGCCCCTTGTACAGTTTTCGTAACAGTAGGAAATTCCAACAAACTCTAGCGTCCTTGTATCATCTAGGCTAAACCTTGCCACCCAGCAAATTTTCATTGCATTCTAACCTGATTGGACGGACTATGGCGTCGATATTCACGCCAATAGGTGCATTGCTGCTCCTATTCACTTCACTTCTGCTGATGCGTCATCAAGAAGCTTTCCATTTGAGAGCAATGGGCCTCGCGAGGTTGGGCAGGGCGACGGGACACAATACGGTGATGCCAACGGGTGGCGTGTCGTCTGTACTACTGAGGGAAAAGATGTCGGACCAGGCCATGGCCCTGGAGTCATCGGGAGAGAACGAGGTTCCGTCAGGTGACTTGGATAGGTTAAAGAAGAGGTATGTCATCGCCCCGCTGGTGGCGCTGCTCGCGGGGGGGGCTGTGTGGGTAGCTTCGGGCAGTAGCCCATTGGGAGTTGTGGATATGAGTACAGTGTTGGACAGAGCCGTAGATAAAATCGCAGCTAGCGGTCCCTATGGATACTTATACTTCTCCCTGGTATACATCGCAGCGGAGATGTTGGCCATCCCCGTTTTCCCCTTAACCGCCTCTAGTGGGTATCTGTTTGGTCTGCTACCGGGCTATGCCACCGTCTTGGTGTCGGCAACGATCGCTGCTGTGGCATCTTTTTTGATTGGGAGAACTTTCCTACGCGAGTGGGCCACTCAGTTCACGTCAAAGTGGCCGAAGTGGCAAGCGATCGACAAGGCCATCGCCAAGGAGGGCCTGAAAGTGATCCTGCTACTGCGTCTGTCTCCGCTACTGCCGTTCTCCTTGTCCAACTATCTCTACGGAATCACCAGTGTGGACCTCCGTAGTTTCAGCATTGGGACCTTGCTCGGCTTTGCTCCAGGCACGTTCGGCATTGTTTATGCCGGTACAGCGGGTAAAGCTCTATTCGATGCGGGGGAGAGCGGGGGATTCCACGCGCCGTGGTATTTGTACGCGGTGGGTGGGGCACTGGTGGTGGGGGCCGCTCGTACCCTGGCCAAGGTGGCGACGGATGCTATTAATGAAATGGAGATGGAAATGAGGGCCAGCGGCGAGCTCAAGGAGGTGCCAGAGGAAGAGGATGGCATAAAGATGTAGTAAGTGAGGTAGATATTTCCAATCAGCACCAATAATGTGGCCCAGTGTCGACAGTGTACAATATGTGTAAAGTAATATTCTACTTGCTCCGTATCTATTACCTGGTGTAACAGCTAGGAGTCAAATAATCTCTGTGTAGTGATAAATGTTGTATAAATTACGATCAGAAATACGGGCCCCACTCATAGCTACAACTATACAACTATACAACTATACAACTATACAACATAAACTACCCCTCGAACTCAAACAGTTCCTTCCTGCTCTCCTCGTCTACCAGCAAGCCGTAATTCACCGACGCCATGGCCGCAACCATCGCAGGCACCACGTACAGTAGCGCGGGCTGGCCTGCCCCAGTCTGGAACAGCTCGCATAGCAAGCAGCCGAGTGCGTAACCGCCCAGTGCGCTGTTATACACACCTCCACCTGCTCCTTTTCGTTTATCTACATTGACTGCAGCAGTAGTGCTCCTGCGATCATAACGCAGTGCCCAGCCGGCCAGCAGGGAGGGGAAAATCACGTCTCCGAGGCCCAAAGCGTCGCTGGTTTTGCCGTTAAGGTTTACCTGCAGCAGCCCCGGCCGCCACAGACTGCCCAGTGCATCCCCCACGCTCACAACTGCTGCAGTAGCGGCAGCCGCAACGGGAGCACCAGCTGATGTAGATGATACTGCTGCTGCTGCTGCTGCTGCTCCTGCTGCTGCTGATACGTCCCCGCCACTCTGGACTTTGGCCAGTGCGACTGCCTCCATGATAGACTGCCCTCCGTCAGTGAGGAGCATGGACTGTGTGCCGAACACGAAGAAAACGTCATAGGCCACTAGCGCACATAGCGCAGACAGCACTACAGACAGGGTCGGCAGCTGAAATGCTCTGCTGATAGTTGCACCCACTAGCAGATTCGCTGCGTTGCCAAGCGGCCATAGCCCCAGGCCCGACCAGTAGGGGGAGTGTGGTAGCAGCTTCGCAAACACCGGGCTTAGCGTCGCGAGTACGCCGACGGTGGCAGCAACACCGGTAGCAGTCGTGCTGAGCATACTGCCACCGCCATCACTACAATTGATTGTAGCAGTATTACCTCGCAGTAAGCGCGCTATCTCCGCCTTGCTAAATAGGGTAACCACGGTCACGGTGGCAACAAGCGAGAGCAGCTGTGGCACTTCTTGTCCCAACAACAGTGGCAGTGACAGTGATGATGCCTGTTCTTGCTGTAGGAATCGTGTCGTGGCTAACTGCGATAGCTGCAGCCCGGCAAAAGATGCCAATAGAGACAACGCCACCAGTACCGGTAGTGCGATGGCTTTCTGCCCTCCCTCCATGTCATCAAGTTGCGACAGCAAAGGGGCGGACTGCGCATTGAATTCACTGCCCAAATTCCCACTGCTCGTAGATGATGATAACATGGGTATATCAAAAATTTCCTCATTCAAGTTTGCTAATTTCTCCCCCAAACCTACATGGCCATCAGTAAGGCTCCGCTTCGCCATCCAATCTACTCCGACCAATGCAGCCGCGTACAGATACACCCTTTTGAGCAAAAGCAGTCCAAGAATGTAACCCTGTCTCTCCAGAGGCTCCACCGTGAAGTCAGTAACCTTGGACAACAAAGAGGGGAACAGCTCGGCCATGGCAGGCAGAAGCAAAAACGTTACGACTAAATTTGGAAGGAATGAAGGCGCATCTTGCTGCTGTCTCGCGTCATAAAGAGGCTGGAGATGTGTTCTAAGCGCAGAGGGCCGTCCTGTAGGACTTTGCACGAATATCGACCTGTGCGTAGCTGGTCGAGAAGGTAGAAGGGCGGTTGTAGCGCACAGGCATGTGACCAGAAGCAACAGTACCCACATCACTCTCCAAACAGCCTCCTTAAAAATATTGACCAAAAATGACAGCTTTCGAAAAGCGGTTCGTTCCTGCCTTGGGTTACATTTGGTCAACTGTCCTTCGTCCTCAGGTCATTTAACGACTCTTCAGACCCCATACTGACTCATGAGTCTGTATATAAGCCATGGAGGCGGTCCAATGCCCCTAATGGGGGATCCCGGACATCTCGAGATGATAAGCACTCTCACTGCAATAGCCTCTTCGATAAACAAGCCGTCGGCCATCGTGGTTGTGAGTGCGCACTGGGAGGAGAGCGTGGTGACTGTAACATCCGGCGAAAAGCCGGGCTTGGTGTACGATTACTTCGGATTCCCCGACGAAGCTTATGCGGTGGAATACCCGAGCCCGGGAGAGCCCCAGCTGGCACAGCGGATAGTCGATGCTCTCACCACTTCGGGAATTAAGGCAAATCTAGACGACAGACGCGGGTTTGATCACGGGCACTTTGTACCCTTGAAGATTATGTACCCTCTAGGGGACATCCCGTGTGTGCAGCTGAGCCTGATAAAGGGCCTGGACCCAGCCCAGCACCTGGACATAGGCAAGGCCCTGGGCAAAACTCTGGATGAAAGTGTGCTCATTCTGGGGTCAGGTTCCTCTTTCCATAACATGCAGGGCTTTTTTGACCCTGACAACAAGGACGCCGACGCTCAGAACGCAGCCTTTGAGTCGTGGTTGCAGGGCACCTGCACTAGTCCCGCGCTGAGTGAGGATGAAAGGAGTGATAGATTGATACAGTGGCCAAATGCCCCTGGGGCCCGCTATTGCCATCCGAGAGAGGAGCACCTACTGCCACTGCACGTGTGCTATGGCACCGCACGGAAGGCCGCCACAAAATCGTGGAGTGTCGACATACTAGGGAAGAAGATGAGTATGTTCCTATGGTCGACAAGAAGGAATGATAATGGTGGTGATGAGGATAGTAGCCGCGCCGCCTGCTCGAAGGAGGAATAGTGATATCCATAATGGTTTTAAGTCATCTACACTTTCTTCAAACAAACAACAGAGACAAAAATAAGTATTGATCCTTCACTCACCACCTTAACAACTAGCTCCTGGCATTGAAAGCCCCGATCACGGATGACTCCCCAGCGGGCTTGTCGCCCTCCTTATTAATAGGGTTTTTGGGTCGGGCGATGATTTTCAGAGGGGGGGTCTCAGAGAACCACACAAAGTCCGCTAGTGGCCGCTGGTCGCCCAGGTACTGGCCGTATGCAAGGGATAGGCGCAGCTGTGCCGTAGCGGACAAGGAATCGGCAGCTGTCGGGTCGATCATCACAGAAAGCACTCTATCTGGATTACCAGTAGCAGCAATAGCAGCAGCACTCCCTCCTCCTCCTCCTCCTCCTCCTGCTTCAAGGACTTGCAGTAGCTTGAGCGTCCGCTCTTTCACGCCGTACCCAAAGCGCACGCGAGAGTTGTCCGTGACTAGCACTGTCAGATCGCTTGGCTTGCCCGCCACACTCCTCGCTAGCTGTGCAGCTATGCCTTCATTCTGAAGGATTTCCTTCGCGAAATACTTCTCTGATGATGGCATGTCCGCCGCTTTCTTCATCAAGCGCTGTGCGTCTCTGTTATAATCATCCACAATTGACGCGTCTGCATATCTCTTGAATCCCTTGGTTGCCACACTCTGTACGAAATCAGTGGGGTCCGGCACATACTTTGCCCGGTCACCGTCGGTAAGCCCCTCAAAGCCCTTCTTCTCCACCCTCGCGATGGTTTCTGCCCCCACACCCACACTCACGACACGCACATCCTTCTTCTTGACGACATCCATATTTTCAAAGGACTCCCTGGTCACTGCGGGTATGCCTTCGTCCAAAGCGAGAGTCACAACTGCATCCTTGTCTCCTTTCTTTTGTGCTTCCGTGACGATCCTCTCCAGTAGAGACTGAGTGAATTTGACGCTTTGTGGTGGTGTATCATACTGGTTGAAACTGAGTAACAGTACCCGCGCTCGACCCAACCGCTGAATAAGACTGGACTCTCCCTTCAGGGTGCGGGGCTGCATGGAAGGAGGCGACGTGAACTCGATAGAGTACGCACGGGGCCGGTACTTGCCCTTGGTCCTTGGCATCTTTTTCATCGGGCTGTTCATTTCATCACCATCACTCCTGCTAATACTACTAGCGACGGAAATAGGGGCGGTGGCATCTACCCCCGACCCATCATCGGCGGCCAAGACTCTCGTCGGAGCGAATTCAAGGCCCAAACCGCTGAGTCCCAGCGACACCAATACCGCACCGACCTTTGCGTTGAATATTGGCCACTCTCGTGCCCCAAGATGTGTCGAAACACTGCGAGGGGCATTGTGGTTCACCCTTAAAGACCGTGACGTATCCATAAAGAACCAAACCAGCACTACCAGGCATGAAATCCTCATTGTTTTTGTTTTTTCTACTATGAAGTATTTAACCTATGCTAAGTTTGAAGTGGGATAGCCTAGCTGTGTGTTTCATGCACAAGTGGCCCCTAGAACGATGATATAATCATTTAGCACGTATTTTGTGTACATCGAGAGAGACACTTTAAGTTGTGTTTTAATCAAGGGTTCGTTCTAAAACCAGCATGCCGAAGAAGAGTGCAGTGAAGTCGGTGAAACCGGCGAAGAAACCAACAGCAGCTGCGTTCTCTGGCAAGAAGAAGACCTTCGATGCCGATAGCGACGAGGACATCGACTTGGACGCCGTGGAGGACGAAGAGGAGGTGCCTGCGGTTACAACCAAAAGAAAGGGGAAGAAGGAAGATGCATACGATCATGACGAGGAAAATAGCGACGACGATGACGCCCCAGAGGAGGGTGGTACGAGCGAAGCGGAGCTGCAGAGACTGAGGGAAATGTTCGAGCAACACCAGGCGAATGAAGGCGGGAAGAAGAAGAAGAAGAAGAAGAGAAAGGCCCGACCTGTAGAGGAAGTGGACGCTGCGGACATGCTCGATTCTGCTGTTTTGGAGGGGCTAGAGGGAGACGACGTCGATATTCACAAAATGGGGGAAGACGGAGAGGAGGACGCCAACAACGACAGTGATGATAATGATGATGACGAGAAAGAAGATGGAAAGATCAAGAAGGGGATGAAGATCAACAAGAATAAGCGCGGCAGCACGAAGATATTTGGAGATCTGAATGTGAAGGTGCTCACGAGGGAGAATCCCATCAAGATGATGATCAGGAGTGGGGGCGGGAGCGCGAAAGACGGAGGCGGAGACAGACTTAGGAGTCTCATCGCCCCCACGGAAAGAGCAGACTACAGCGTGTTCGCGTCGCAGAAGAAGCGCATGGCAGCGCGCAAGTTCAAGCAGTAAGTAAGGTGGTTCCTTATGTGATTAGATACCGATAGTGTGCCATGTTGCCGACAAATTGTTCCAAATGATACAAACAATACCAGTTACCTTATGCGTGATATATCATGATAACTCCACTCTGTCTTTCTATCTACGCGGCCTCAAGGGCGTCGTTGGCCTCGCCATTCCCCTTCTTTTCAGCCACGGCAGCAGCACTATCAGCATCAGCATCAGCATCAGCATCAGCATCAGCATCAGCAGTAGTAGTAGAATGGGCGGGGTCACCCACGTGAGGTCGTCCTGGCGGCGGCGCACGTGGAGGCGCTGCCAATAGATAGCTCTGTGTCGTGGCACCCGTAGGGGCGGAGATGATAGGCAACCCACCAGTGTTAGCAGTACTACCACCACCACCACCACCACCAGCACCGCTGGTGGTACCGCTGGTGGTGATTGTGTAGTGCTCATCTACGATGGTTTTCATCACTACGTTCAACTTAGACCACACTATGTTGCCCACTACTGTCACGCCGTATCCCGTCATCTCAAGAAGCCATTCCGCGCTGTTGAGCGTCTTATTGGCGAGGTCGTGGGTCATGTCCACTGCCCGGCTCCCAACCAGTCGACGGAGACTGTCGGCTTGTAGCCACTGAGGCACGAGGGGTGCTGTGAGCTCCTTCACGTCGCTGTCGTTACTCGAAACACTCTCCACGGATGACTCATAGTCAGTGCCCTCCTCTCCGGTCTCGCCATCTCCCATTGCAGACTCCAACAAGTCGCCACTGTCAATAATGTTGTTCTCGCCTCTAGCAGCAGCAGCCGTTTTGCGAGCGCGAGCACCCTCGTACCCCGTACCAACAGGAGTACTCTCCAGCCCCGCTGCCGCAGCCTTCCTTCGCTTCTTCTTCTTGCTGCCATCACCACCCTCGTCGTCTGCCTCATCCTTACCCCACGAGGCGTGGTACTTGCCCTTCCAGTAGTTGTCCACAACCACGGACGCCTTAGCCGTGACGTTCCCAGAGATCGTGGCTACTCCCGAAAACAGGCTGCCCAGAGCACCACCGATTGCATCTAGTGGCCCGCCGTTACCGCCGCCGTTACCGAGTGCTGATGCAGCGACCGACCCTCCTGCTCCTGCTCCTGCTGCCCCTCTCCCGCTCCCATTCCCCCCCTTCTTGCTCTTGTACGACTTCTTATTGCGATGGTCTCGCTTGCGCTGCTGTGCCTTGAACCGCTTCTCCAGGCGCCGTTCTATCTTGCGTTGCTCCTCCTGCATAGCTTGCTTACCTAGGTCTGATTCCATATATTCGCGGAAATTTGCCTCCATTTCGCCGTCCATCACAACTCCTCCTTTGACCCCACGCTGCTCCAGGTACGCCGCCTTTGCACCTCTCTGGCCGGCCGTGCCCAGTTCCGGGTCGTCCTCACTGTCGTAATCACCATCATTGTCCGCATCAAGTTCACTGTCGTCCGTATCATCACTATCATACTCACTGTCGTCGTCGGTGTCGTATTCATCACTGTCGTCCTCGTCACTGTCTGTTTCATACTCGCTGTCATCCTCGCTACTGTCCTCCTCATCTCCCTCTTCATCTTCCTCTTCCTCTCCGTTGACTAGCTGGCCCTTCCTCAACTCACTACCGCTGCTGGTGGCGGCAGCATAATGTGGCTGCTGCTGCTGGTGGTAGTTTGGATCGTCAAGTTCGGCCCATTGGCTCTCACCTGTTACCTTGTTGTAATAATATAAATAACCCTCCGCAGTCCAATTCATACTCCACTCTTCATTGCTACCGGTACTACCGGAAGCATCCTCCTGCTCAACGCCCACGTCGATGATATCGGTCGTCATGGAACTCTTCTGCTTGCTCGCCGCCTCGGGGGTCTTTGTGGTCTTAAAAGCCAGCTTTGCAATAGATACATTGTCACTCTTGTCACCCTTGTGCGACGTTTGCGGGGTCGAAAACTCAAAGCTGTCGTTCAGCTTCGTGGGCGTCTCCGGGGCCTGATCTGATGACATGGCGACTTAAAGTTGGCAAGCGCGTGTAGATGATCTGTTAACTTTTCTCCCTACCACCGGGCGACTCTTGATACCGCCTGGAGCGCCAACACTTACACACAAGGTTTCGCCTGCGTTTTTCTAGCTGCTGCAAAAAAGTGCAACAATGTACGCCCTGAAGGAGCACGTGGACGTCGAGTTCAATGTTAAGTCCGACGAAAGATCGACGTCGGCTGTCCCGTCTAAGAAGGGGCGGGCGCGGGGTACTACAGGGAGGACGAACAGCGCGAAGAAAGCACCCCCGGCTGCTGTTCCAACTGAGGGAGGCGTAAAGAAGGAGCAGAGGGAAGAGCGGACTCCGGTGCAGCAAAGTAATGAGAAACACCACAGCATAGAAAGTATAGTAGATGCACCTGGGAGCCCCAGCAAGTCCGCGTCGGGGAAAAACTTGAAGGGCGGGGCGGCAGCGGCGGGAGGTGCGATTAAACCGTATCCCAATCGTCCTAAGTCTGCTGCGAATCCCAGTAAGCGTTACGATGCGGGGAAGGCATTCGTTAAGAAGCAAGAGCTGCCGTGGAATTACGACTTGGCTCTTGAAAACCGTGATTTGCTGACGTTGGAAAGAGATGCCTATATTCAGAGCAAAAGAGCGGCCAAGGAGAAGAAGGAGAAAAAGGTGGGGGTGCGAGAAGTACACACATCGGACATAGATAAGATAACGAGCAGGACCCGGCCTGTTAAGGCAGTGGCGGGGACTGCGTTGAACGGCTCCAGCAAGACAATCTTCGCGATAGTGAATCAAAAAGAACAGAATACTCTAAATAACTCAACGGGGGGGAGAAGCAGCAGCAAAAGCAACACCCCGGGGTCGGCCGATAAGCCGAAACCCCTAATTGACAAGTACAAGGTGAATCGCACAGAGACGGGAATCCACAGCGCCCCATGGGACAGCAGCGAGTTGCCTCCTGAGCGCACAGAAAAGGAAATCCGGCTTCTTCCCACCCTAGCGAGTAGGCTGGTGCCAATGAAAAGTGATGATAACCACTTCGACACTAGCTATCGTAACCGGAGTGCGCTGCAAGCCAGGGATAGTGTTGCCAGTGTCGAAGATGCCTTCGGCCGAGTTCGCGTTAAGGGCACCGACTCTGTGAAGAAAGAGATGAGCATCAGTAACGTCCCTGAGGGGTACTAGGTAGTTGGCACGTTGCGATTGCGAGAGAGAGTAGAGAGTGTAAGGCTTTTGTCAATAGTGTACATTTAGGTGCCACAAACAAACAAATTTCATTCAATGCCTGCCTAGGAGAACAGGGCACTCTTAACGCCCTGCACCTTGCGCTGACTGTCCTTCACGTTCTTCTTGCGCACCGCCTTCATGTGACGAGCCCATGCCACTGGGTCTCTGGGAAGATCGGGATGCTCGATACCAAGTTTGATACAGCGGGCACGCAGATGGCGCAGGTGCTTTTCAGGTACTAGCACCGAGTGCGATTTGGCCTCTTCCAGGGTGAGCAGGGCAGTTTTCAGGTCTTCTCGGTGTGTCAGTGACTCGATCATGAGACCCCAAGACACCCCACAGGGAACCACTACAGCACCCTCTGCTGCTCCCTTCGCTTCCGCTGCCAGCATGGCATCCTTGAGTGCGAGTGCCTTGCCTATTTCCCGTCGCCGCACATACATGCGGATAAGACTGCGATAAGTCAGAGCGGTGGGCTGCACGTCGTGCAGAGGGAACAGGTTGTGCAGTACTGCCTCCGCCTCCTCGTCTCGTAGACTTTCACTGAACACACTCAGCAGACACGTCAGCGTCACTTCGTCAACAGGGGTAGTAGTAGTGGCAGTAACATCGCCCTCGTTGTCGTACTGTGCAACCATTTGTTCGTATAGAAGCTGTGCACGGCGGCGGTTGTGGGCCTGGCGTAGGGGCAGAGGCTTGCTGTAGTCGGGGTCTGGGGCGCGACCAAACTCAATTAGATCCCAGTATTCGTCGACATCCTCCTCCTCCTCTTCTTCCTCGCCGTCGAGAGCTAGTGAGGAAAGTAGGGCAGAGAGCGATGCCTCCTCATCTTCTTCTTTTTCTTCTTTGGCAATGTCATCCACTGAGTCCTCCATACCACCATCCAACTGAGCTGCCGCACGTGATAGAGCATTTTCACTAACGTCTTCCTTTTCCTCCCCCGGAAAGGGCAGGGGCAGGCCGTGCCGGGCGTGGTGGCGATTCACCAGTCGTGGCTTTCGCGTGGACAAGTAAGGGTCAGCAAACTCCATCCAGCCTCCTTCGTCACGCCACTCCTCATTCACCTCTTCATTATCCTCCTCCTCCTCCCCTTTTAATGATGATGACCGCAAATGCGCCAAGTTCTCTTTCTCTCGCTGCTCTGCCTGGTCTAGGCTGGCCAGGAGTTCCTCTAGCCCAGCTTCGTCGAGCTCGCCTCTCTCAAGGGCAGCCCGCACTTGATCCATCATCTCCTCCTCGTCTTCGTCATCATCGCCTTCACGCTGCATGTGGTAGCCCTGCTCAACATCGCTACCACTGCCACTATCGATGCCTGACTGGTGCACGTCAAGCATCTCCTCGAGATCAACTCCGTCCTCCTCCTGCAACTGTCGCAACAACTCCGCCAGCTTGGGGTCGTTGTTGGCGAGCTCAGCGATGTCTACATCGTCCGCAGACTCATCACCGTGTTCATCTTCATTCTCGCCATGATAGTGGTTGGAAGGCAGAGTCATTACATTACCGCTGTCATCAAGCTGCTTTAGTGTGTCTCCGGTGAGTGGATCCACTGGGCCCCCCATGGCAAGATTGCGTTTCTGAGCCTCCCAGCGCACCTGCTCCATGAGGGCAGCCTCAGGGTCGGCACCAGAATCATCTACCCCGATAGTACCCCACTTTTCTCCTCCTTCGTCGCCGTCCAGTGTGTCGAGGCGTACCCGCATCTCCTGCCCCTGCGCTGGCTCCTGCAATAAATCACCGATCCTGCCCTTATGTTTCGCCTTGCGATCGCCACTGCCGTCACCGCCCATATACAGCCCCTCGCTCATCATCTCACGCATGCGATCAGGCCCAACGTCCATTATTGCCTGTTCCTCCTCAGTGGGCGCTCGCGGCTTTGGCTTCACGTAACGTCCCTTCCTACCGTAGCTGCGTGCCCCTACGCTCTGAGATTTCGCGTAGGCGTTCAAGAGGTTGTTACATGTCTCTGTGGTAGGCTGCAGCCCCTTGTAACGCATCTCCCAGTAGTAATACTCGGCCGCCTCGCTGTCACCGGCCTTGCCAAAGGCATGGATGAGATTATTATACACTTCCACTGTGGGTTCGAGTTCAGCTCCTTCCAGAGCGTACAATGCATCGAAGATGATATCGCCATATCCTGGCACCCAGTGCGGTGCTTCGGCACACGCACGAATCAGTCGTGAGTAAACCTCGAGACCAGGCTCTATGCCAAGCCCCTTGATTTCATCGAGATAAAAAAATGCCTTCTCTGGACGGGCAGAAATAGCACAATGCTTCAGCATGGCTAGGAACGATGCCTGATCTAACCGCAGGCCCGGTTCGGCGTGCATGTCTCCCCACAACGCTTCCACGAGTGCTAAGCGATCCGGATCACCGGACAACACATGGCTTTCGAGAATGCCGTTGTACATACGAACTACAGGCTCCACGTTGAGTCCTTTGAGTCGATTGATGGCGGCGAGGGCTTTCTGTGGACCATGTTGGCTGCTATGAGCGAGTGCGTACACATGCCAGCCCCACGACTCCTCATCGGGCTCTATGCCCGCTGACACTGCGAGATCAAAGGCCTCTAACATAGCCATCGACTTAGCATCTCTTCCCTCTGTGCTTAATACACTGCTTGCCATGCCGTCAGACAGGTGTGCCATCGTCACATTGAAGAAGGTGGGGGATGGCTCAATCCCCACGCTCCTCATCATCGTCATCACCTCCCCTGCGTCCTCTGTGCGGCCTTTGAGCACCAGCTTGCCTAACGCTATGTTAATTTCATCCTCTGACAGGTCATGATGACCGTCCCCGTCGCCACCATGATCTTCGCCTAGTTCTGAAAGTGTTTCTGATATGGACATTTCCGACAGCTCGGCAGCATGTGCTTGCTGGTCATGATTGTGATGCTGCTGTTGCATGTCCTTCTCTTCTGGAGAGGGGGAAGAGGAAGACTCTGGAAGCAGCACGAACTGTGTCTCCTCTCGCAGCAGGGTCAAGATGTGATCCGGGTCGACAGAAGCCGACAGCTGCATGAGGTGCTCCCTCTCACTCTCCTCGGTATTGCCCCCCAATAGCGCAGACTTGCTCTCCGGGAGCATGAGATCCTTTACCATGCCCTCGAGGTTGCCTCTCATCTCAGTCATCATCTCATCGATCTTGTCTTCGTCATATTTCTTCATCATGTACTTGTCGCTGTGTTTCGTCTTGGCGTGGTCTACATACAGGCTTTTGCGTGCCCCCATCTTCTTGCGGCGCCTCTTCTGCTTCTGTGAGAAGTCACGGGGAGCCGCATCGAAAGAGCTCGCCCCCGACTTCCTACCCATCTGCAGAGCCGCAGAGGAGTGGAACGGAAGCGCCCGCGCCGTCCTCGGCAAAGCAAGCCTTAGACTCGGCTGAATGCGAATGCGAGAGAGCATAAGCACTTGCATTACACACACAGTTTGCTTTTG
>JACLAB010005793.1_pt1 | contig 32613 bp, 39 predicted proteins | sample 8027921 | NCBI WGS metagenome assembly JACLAB01 (sample SAMN15725117, study PRJNA655200) | protist metagenome | isolation source: fluorescence activated cell sorting (FACS) single amplified genomes of... | place: USA: West Boothbay Harbor, Gulf of Maine | collected 2000-07-19 | reverse complement strand
AATGAATACTCCTACGATAAAGACTTCATCGAATGGGCTGAACCATATTTTACGGCAAGGGATGGATATATACCTTACTACGAAAGTTTGGATGCTCTGATATTATTGGCAATGGATAATGACACAGAAATGGAAGTGCTAATCGGAACTATCATTGATTGGTTAATAGAATATAACGAATTGAATGACGATATTTATGAATTAGAGTACGAGGTGCAATACACTAAAGAATTAGAACAATGGTAAAATTTAACAATAACGAGGGGGCTGAAATGCCCTCTCACAAATCAAACACAATGAAAGTAAGTTTAAAAAGAATCAGAAGAATAGCTGATGATATCAAGCGAGACAAAGAATGGGTTAACGATAGCCATACATACCACGAGCACAAAGGAATGTGCTACGGGATAGATAGGATGATAAAACACCTTGAAGAAATAGATGAATACAATAGAAGTAAAATTAAAAAACAAACATTATGAAAGCAAAAGACAACAGAGTAACATTAAAAGAACTTTTTGATAGTATGGATGAGCAAGGAAACTTGAATCCAGAGATATTTAAACACTATGAAGTAGTGAGAACTAATAAATCAATAAAAATAAACTATAAAAATAATAAGAAATGAGATATCCACCTTATGAAACAGACCCATTCGAGGACGTATACGACAATGCAGTGTCAAATACTGCTCACGAAATAAAAAAAGACCTGCCAATGATTATAGAAGAAGCAATCAGAGAGGACATTGAAGCATACTTCGATATCCCTGCTCAATGGCACGATGATATAATAGACCAAAAGTATGACTTCATTGAAGATATAGTTAAAGAAGTAATGAGTAACATTAAAATTAAATAGCCAATGAAAAAATATATGTACTATCCAAAACTAGCAGAGAATCCTGAGTATGTTCTATACAACAAGGAGGAGGACAAGATACTTCAGGAGCAATTTAACAGACCCCCAAGAATTTATGGGGTTAGTGCTGAGGCAAGGAAAGAAACGAGGTTACACAAAGGATATAGCGTTGTAGACATACAAGACCTTCCAGACCATCAGCAAGACTTTTTAATTAGAGAATGTAATCACAACTTAAAATACACAAAATAATTATGGGACTAGATATGTACTTGACAAGAAAAGAATATGTCAAAGATTGGGATCACACACCCAAAGAAAAAAGAAAAAACGTAGAAGTTTTTATGAATGGTAAAAAGATAGACACTAAGAATCTAGATTACCTAGAATTTGAAATAATAGATTGGAGAAAAGTAAATCACATACACAAATGGTTTGTAGATAACTGCCAAGATGGTATTGATGACTGCAGTAGAGCGTTTGTGCCTACGGATAAATTGAAAGAACTAGTGGACTTATGCAAATATGTATTGAAAGATAAGGAAAAGGCAGAGGAGCTTCTCCCAACACAAGAAGGTTTTTTCTTTGGGTCAACAGAATATGATCAGTACTACTTTGAAGCACTTAAAAAAACTATTTATGCTGTTGATAAAGAATTAAGAGAGCATCCAGACGATGAATACATATACTATTCATCATGGTAGATGCATGGGTTATAATAAGTATAGCAAGTTTTGTAGCTATCTATTGGACACTAAATGACAGATAGTCAATGAGTTATAAAATAAATTTGGAATTTATTAAAATAAAATATAAATTTGTTAACAATAAAGGGGTAGCCGAAAACCTTATAGAGTAGGCAAAATTTAATACAAGGGGTTAAGAGCCTCACGAAAATTTCGAAAAGTATATTTTAATTAAATCGAATGAGAACGTTTCTTTTGATGTAGAAATCAAAGGATTGGAGGACAAGCAAAAAGCTGTTGAAGGACTTGTTGAATTATACACACAGCCCGATGGCACTAAAGTGTGGTTTAACGAGAACGGATTAAATTTAGACTTAGAAGAAAACTTTATTGCAACTTTCTATCTTGGTTTTAGGGTGGTTGGAAATGTATTGTTTCAACTCAAGTCTAAGGATGAATATGACAAACTGTTTCAGTTTATTTCGGCACACGTTATAATGAGAAATAGGGTGTCTAACCTTGAAAACTCCTTGTTGAGTGAAAAAGGTTATTAATTTAACAAGGGAGGTAAGCCCTCCCTTTATCAAACATCAGGATAGTGTAGTCGGTAGCACATTACATTCGCTTGAAGACGAGGACTCAAGGTGCATATTGAGTAAGAGAGCTGAGAATGGGAAAAGGGTAGGTTCGAGTCCTACTCCTGAAGCTAAAGGGGAAGCTGAAAACCTTATAGAGTAAGCACAATTTAATTTAATTAATTATGAGTACAAACACAAGAAGAGGGAGAAGACCCTCAAAGTTTTACAGAGGTAGAATCCCTAACACAGGGGTTGAATTTATCCAAAACCAAGACACGAAAGACCTTCGTGAGATTCAGAAAAACTATCACGCAAAATTTGGTCATTGGCTAAAAGAGACTACGATTTCAAGCACACTGAGTAGAAACACTCAGAAAAAATCAGTAGTTGTAAACACCAAGTCAAATAAGATAACTGTTTCCGTGAACTACAAAGGGAAGTCTTATACTCCACTAGAGTACTTGGAAGTTAGAGAGAGGGAAGCTAAGGTGGATTTATTCACAGCTTTAAATGGATAGTCTTAGAAGGCTTGACACTGGGATACACGTCTACTCCCACAAAGGGGTAGATGGTGTATGCCGTATCAAAGTATTAAGCGAGAACGAAGTGTACAGAATGAATGTATCGTGGAGCAAATTTGTCGATTCACTATCATCATTAAACATCTCGACCTTCACAAACCTAAAAAGATTCTGCCAAACGTGTGGGTCAAAACTAGGTGTTGACTGCGGAGATGCTGAACCAGACTACGATGACAACTATTGTAGTGTAGGTTGCTATGAGTCAAGAGATTGTAACTATCAAAACCAATGAACTATGAGTGGAATCAAACGCACACTGGATGAAACTTGGTATGAGAATCAAGGCAGAATAGAGCTTCACTGGATGGAACAAGAATATTTAGATTACATTGCAAGTCCTAAAAATGAAAATTATGAAGATAAACTTGAAGACAAAAAAGAAGTCCCATATTTCGAAAGTCAGAGACCATATATTACATTTTCACATGGAAATGACAAAGAAGACAAGGGACATACACGAACTGAAGGGAAAGGAACTCAATAAAAAAGTTAAAGAACTTCAGTCCATTTCTAGAAGAATGAAAGAATATCAAAAATATTTAAACCTATTACTATTTTGAAAACAATCGGAGAAGTACCAGAAGTAAATCAAGAGTTTTTAGAGGCGCAAATAGTTGCACTGAAAAAAGCCTTAGATAAATCTGAAAGAAAAGTTATTGATCAACAATTTGATATTGACAGAGCAAACGCAAGGATTGATATCGTGGAGCAAACAATATCTGAATACAATGAAATTATAAGTCAATACAAGAAAATGCTTAAGATAGATGACTGAGTGTAGAGAATATATGCTATCCGTCCTATGGAGATCATTAGACCCATTAGACAAGATCACCTATCTAGATGGAAGTGAACAGTATTTCATTCCTAGATTGAAGTTGGAGAAAGTTGGAGACAACGAGTATGAACTTTTATACACCACCAGAGACGTTTACAGCCCCGTAGAGGACTTTTTAGTGGAGTATGCATACCATACATCATTGAGACAGCTTTCGGACTCTCTAATCTTCTCTAATGCCTTCGATAGGCTTGAGGGAATCGAGAGTGATGGTAAGCAATTATCAGACAAGGCTATTGATGCCTTAAAAGACAAGGTTAAATCCTTTGAAAACAAAGAAATATTACATTTAAATCAAATCAAACTAAATTATGGCAACGAACAGAGAGAAGATAGCGAAGCTATACAAGAAGTATGACCTCACTCCAGATGAGGTATTTAAACACCAACACTACACGATCATAACTCGTGCAGGTATCGACAAGATACAAGGCGTAGAGCAAATCAAGATACATTACGATGTTATTGAATGCAAACCAGAGTTTGCAGTTGTTAAGGCTAATGCTGAAAAGCAAGATGCTACAATACAAACCTTTGGCTCTGCTCTTAAAGGAGACTACAAGAGTGGTAACTGTAACACCTGGTATGTCATGGAGATGGCAGAGAAACGAGCAATGTCTCGTGCAGTACTAAAACTCACAGGGTTCTATGAACTAGGGGTTTTTGGAGAAGATGAATCAGAGGACTTTAAAAGAAAGTAATATGAAATACTCACAACAAATAATACAAGTACTTGAAAAGCACAAAGAGGAAATGAGAGATCAGATTCTTGAGGAGGATAATTTTTTAATTATCGCAACTATGGATCCTAAAGATCGTAAAGTAATATACTTTAATGCTGGGGACAAATCCTTAGCGGCAGATGCATTAAGCAATGTAGGTCATCAAAATGTTGTTGAAGCTGCTTTTTTTGAAATGATTTCAAACACTATTGCGTTAGCAACATATAGAGATATAATAGAAAATTCATGAAAATTTCATTTGATAAATACCTTTTTAGATGCTCGTCCATTGGTAAGTTGATGACGAATCCGAGGAACAAGAAGGACCTACTTGCAGTGGGCACGAGAACTTACTTGGGCGAGATATTTAAAGAGGAGCTATACGGAAAGTCTGGGACTATACAATCAAAGTACCTGGACAAAGGAATCATGGCTGAGGAGGAAGGTATCGATATGTATGGTAAGCATATATCAAGAGATGTTGTAAAGAATACAAAAAGATATAACAATGACTACATAACTGGAGAGCCTGACCTCTTTGCAGACACTTTGGTAGACATTAAATGCTCATGGAATCATAAAACATTTCCTTTGACTAACGAAGATGTTCCTGAGAAAGATTACTATTGGCAACTACAAGGATACATGGCTCTTACAGATTTTGAGGAATCAAAGCTTGTTTACTGCCTTGTTGATACTCCTGATGAATTAATCTTCGATGAGATGAAGAGGATTAGGTCTAAGCTTGGAATGATTGACTTACCAGAGGAACTCGAACAAGAGGTTTGGGACTCTCATAAGTTTAAGGATATAAACCCTAAGCACAGGATAAAAGAATTTGTGGTTGAAAGAAACCAAGACGACATAGATGCAATCTATAACCGAGTTGTTCTCTGTAGAGAATACCTCAATCAATTAAATCAATTATTAACTTAAATTTTTTATTATGGCACAGCCAACAAACAAAGAGCGTATCGCTCTAAACGTAACTGAGTTAGGAAAACTCATGAAAGAATCACCAAAATCTGTAACCGACAGTGACAAGTACGGTAAGAGTGTTTGGTTTGATCTAACAACTTGGGACGATGGTTCTAAGTCTCTATCTGGATACAATCCAGAGACAAAGAGCAGATACAATCTTGGTAAGGTTTTTCCTCCAAGAGACAACCCTAACAACAGTACACAGAGTCCACAACAAGCCTCTACAATGGCTCAAGCAACGGATGACCTACCCTTTTAATTTATTTTAATCAATTAGCCTGTTTTGTGGGGGACTATATTACAAACTGTCCCCTTCAGGCTTGTTAATCTACACAATTTATGAAACTAGAGATAGAGAGACCCGACACAAAACATTTACGCAAAAAAGAAGCGATCATATCTATTTGTGAGAAATACATGAAACCACACGATATATTTGAAAACATGAATAGAAGACGTAGACCTGATGTCCAGAGGAGGCAACTTGTTATGTACCTTCTAAAAGAGTTTACAGATATGCCGTATGTAGATATTGGCGCAGTGTTTAAAAAAGACCATGCAACTGCCGTTTTTGGATGTAGGCAAATGGAAATTTTTGTTAAGGATAAGGATTGTTTTATTCCCATAATACGATCTTTATATTTACAAATAAGAAAGGATATACTAAAAATCATAGGAAATATTGATAATCCTGAAGAAACTTTAGAAGAGGAATTGTTAAGATGTAAAACATTAAACTATAGGCTTATACAAAGAGAAATTTACAGAAGGGAAAGAATGATTTATTTTAAGTCGCAATTGCGATATATACCTGATAGATACAGTAAAAGAATAATTAAATTCATAGAAGAATGCATAGCTCCTTCATAACAATAGACAGAAAGATACTTGAGTGGGAGTGGTACACAGACCCCAACACAATGAGAGTATTTATCCATTGCCTTATAAAAGCAAACTGGAAAGAAAAAGAATGGAGAGGTGTTATGATAGACAGAGGATCCTTTGTAACATCTGGAGATAAGATGTCTGATCAACTCAACCTTTCCAGGAAGCAAATATTAACTTCTCTAAAAAAATTAAAAAAAACTAGAGAAATTATCACAAAAGGGTACAGCAAATATACGCTCGTAACCGTTGTAAAATATGATGATTACCAGAAAATTAAAAAGGATGAGGGACAACAAGGGCACAGCGAAGGCACAGCAGAGGCACAGCAAATGGACACAACTAACAATATTAACAATAATAACAATACAACAAAAGGTTATTTAAATTATAAGGGCGTTGCCCAAAACTTTGAAGAGATCATGCAAGAGGAGCAGTATGTCAACTTCATGATGGATAAGTATAACATGTCTAAAGGCAACTTAGAAAAGTACTACCTAGAGTTTAATGATCACCTTGAGCACACCCTTGACACTGTGAAGAACACCAAAGAGTATGCAGCACATTTTCTAAACTGGTACTGCAACAAGTACAAAGTAGATAGAAAGACAGGAAGACCTAAACTAAGAAGAAAAAACTCATTATGAAAACAATTGAATGGAACCAAATAAATCTTAAGGGTAAAACATCTGGGCAAATAAAAACTACTTGTCCTGCATGCACTCCAGAGAGAAAGAATAAATCAGACAGGTGCCTAAGCGTAAACATAGCTAAGGGTGTCGCAAAGTGTCACCACTGTGATGCTATATCCATAAAAGAAACCAAGTCATTGGTTCAGGACATGGTGTATAAACTACCTGAGCAGACATGGAAGAACTATACAATTTTATCCGATGGCATGGTTAAGTTCTGCGAGGAAAGGGGTATTTATCAGTCAACACTCAAGGAGCTCAACATAACCGAAGAGAAATACTATCAGCCACAAGCGAACAAGGAGATGAACAACATAGTGTTCAACTACTTCGAGGGTGACACTCTTGTAAAGAAAAAGTATAGATCTGGATCAAAGCATTTTACACAAACGGCACAGACTAAATCTATATTCTACAACATCAATGCCGCTATAGGTCAAGAGGAAGTTTTTATTGTTGAGGGTGAGTTTGATGTACTTGCAATGCATCAGTGTGGATTTAAGAACACAATCAGTATTCCTAATGGTGCGAATGACAACGATGACTTTTGGATCAACTCCGAAAAGTATATGCAAGATGTTAAGAAGTTTTACATAGCAACTGACAATGATCCTAAGGGAGAGATTGTTGCAGACAAGATAGCACAGAGACTAGGAAGATACAGATGTGTGCGTGTCCTGTTTGAAGATAAAGATGCAAATGGTGACCTGTTAAAGGGTGGTAGTGATCTTGTAAAGGAATCAATTCTGAATGGAAAGAGATACCCTGCATCAGGAACATACACCGCTAAAGATTTGGCAGGAGGTATATATGATTTGTATGAAAACGGACTACCTGAGACATTGTTTCCAAAGCATAAAAGTTTTGGTTCACTCAAGGATGTGTTCTCTGTTATGAGGGGTCACCTTGTAGTATCTACTGGTATACCATCACACGGTAAATCAAACTTTACAGAGTGGTATGTTATGAACCTTATGAGGGACTACAACATGAAGGCTTCATTCTTTTCTCCAGAGCACAGCCCAATGGCGCTACATCAGACTCAGTTTATTGAGAAGTTTTATGGAAGAAACTTTTGGGATGACACCTACAACAGGAAAAGAATTACAAAGAAGGAGGTTGAAAGGTATGTGGAGTGGGCAGACGAAAGGTTGTACATAACCGCACCAGATGATGGGGAGTTTCCTACATGGAGTTGGTTGCTTGAAAAGTTCAAGGAGCAGATGTTTATTTACGGGGTAGATATATTTGTTATTGATGCTTTTAATAAGCTTGAGTACGACAAGTCAAATGATTCAGAATTAAGCAGGATAAAAAAAGTACTGACCAAGCTTACAATGTTTGCGCAGATGAACAACGTGATAATATTTTTAGTCGTTCACCCTAGAAAGATGGTTAAGAAAGATAACGAGGACTATGATGTGCCAACACTTTATGATTGTTCTGGATCTGCTGACTTTAGAAACCAAACCCACGATGGGTTTACTATCTACAGACACTTCTCTGATAACGATCAACAGGGTATAGATGTTAACGATGTTGACTTTGTTGTGCAGAAGGTTAAGATGAAGTTTCAGGGTGAGATAAATGCAACTGAAAGGTTTAGGTTTGACCCTGCATCGGGAAGGTACTATGTTAAAAACCAAGACCCACCTACCTTCGAGTTTGATATCGAAGAGAGTAAAGACATGTCTTTAGACAAAGCCTTTGGTGTTGAAAACGATGAACTGCCATTCTGATGGGAAGACCTAAGAAACAGCCTACATCTGACTTTGTTATAAAGCACATTCACCAGAATGCAATGGCATTTTGTATTACAAATGGTATAGAGATACATCCTGTTTTGCTTAAGAATAAAGAATTTAAGTTAAACATAAGAATAGATCGTGGTGGTTTAATTAAGAACATAGAATCACCTGTGAACTACAGTAAACATGAGCTAACTGGTAAAATATATGATCTGTACTTACACTACTTCAAGAAGATGGCAGATCCGGATGTGATAAAAAAATCAAGAAAAAAATACATTAGTTTCAAAAATAATAGATAAATTTGTAAAAATGAATACAATAACCTTGTACCAAAGAGAATATAATAAAATAAAACAAAGCCGATTCAACATTCAAGAGTTGGACGTAAATGCATTTTGCGAAAGGATAACAGGATTCAAAACTAAATCTGAAAAAGAAAAGATGGATGCCTTGTTAGAGTTAGACACTATGCTTTATACCCAGCTTGGCATTGACTCAAGTATTAAGGATAAGAAGGAAACAAAAAAGAAGTCCAGAATAATCTACAGGGCTATAAAGTCCTTCAACAAGGACATTGGAGATCAACTTCTCCAGCACATGGATCCAGATGTATGACACACAGAATTAGGTTCATAGAGAGATTAAGAGACAGCCTACACTTATCAGTAGACAGAATAATCGACTCCCTATACAAACCTAATTTTACTGAGACAAAAACTAAAATTGCTCAAACAAAAGTGGATCTGGAAAGACTTCAAAATCAAATCAAAGAAGATGACTGATCAAAACCAACAAATCAAAAGTTTAGCGGAGAAGTACTTTAAGGATGGGCATAGAAGCCCTACTGAAATAGCAAAGTACATACATGAGGATTTACAAATAGATCCTGAAGAAAAAACTCTAGAGTCTACAAGAAGGCACGTATCTAAGATTTTACAGAAAATCACAAGAAGCGAAGAGCAACCAGCTCTAGCTAGTGCTTGTGAGGAGAGGGGTATTGACATTAGTAGTGTAGGGATAGCGTGGTCAAAGGATAAGAAGTGGTCAATACAGTTTAGACCAAACAAAGACAGCGGTCCTACGTTTGAACAAATGCTTGAAGACCATATCGATACTGTTAAGAATCACACATTTAGTTATGAGAAGATTAAGCGAACAAACAATCCTGATGGTTGTTTACTTGTTATTGATCCTGCTGACGTTCATATTGGGAAGTTAGCCTCATCCTTTGAAACAGGAGAAGACTACAATTCACAGATTGCAGTCAAAAGGGTTAAAGAAGGTGTAGAGGGAATACTCCAAAAGGCATCAGGATTTAATATTGATAAAATTGTTTTTGTTGCGGGAAATGACATACTGCATATCGACACTCCAAAGAGAACCACCACTAGTGGAACTCCGCAGGATACAGATGGTATGTGGTATGACAATTTCCTAATTGCTAAAAGATTATACATTGACGTACTAGACACTTTAATTCAAGTTGCTGACGTTCATTTCATGTTTAATCCATCAAACCATGACTACCAGAGTGGGTTCTTTTTAGCGGACTCTATTAGTTCTTGGTATAGAGACTGTAAAAATATTACCTTTGACACCTCAATTGCTCATAGGAAATACTATAGATACTACACAAACCTTATTGGAACAACGCATGGAGATGGAGCAAAGATGCAAGACCTTCCTTTGCTTATGGCTCAAGAAGCTAGAGAGGATTGGTCTGCTTCAAAAAATAAGTACGTCTACATACACCACATACACCATAAGATGTCTAAAGACTTTATTGGGGTTACTGTGGAAGCTCTTAGATCTCCTTCTGGAACTGACTCCTGGCACCATAGAAAGGGTTATCAGCATGCACCTAAGGCAGTTGAAGGATTTATTCATTCCAAGGATCATGGGCAAATGGCAAGGCTAACACATTTATTTTAATTTAAAACTATGAAAGATTCAAACTATTACAAAGAAAGAAGAGATAAGATTTTAGATCAAATCATAGATCTCAGAGAGGAATATGAAAATTGTTTTCCTAGAGAGGCAGATTCAACAAGACTGTTCAGGATCAAAACAGCAAATGAAGTATTAAAATACGCAAGAACGCAAGATCCTCAACCAACTATACCTCAAAGATACTTAGTTGATTTAGCAGAAAATCTGCCAATATATATGAAGATCAACAGTCTTATAGGTTTGATAGAGAGAACATATAATATAAACAAGCAAGAGAGAGAGTTTTTGTATTCAATACAAAAAGATTATCAAGTATAAGTATATGATGGAATTTATAAACTTTATAACCTACCTCAGTGGTTTTGTGTGCATAGTTTATATTGTTCGCATCCTTTTTTTTGATAACAAAAACCTTTTTTAATCATGCTAAAATTTCTAGTTTCAATATTAGTTACAGCGACAGTTTATAATGCTGTTCCTGGACAAACAGATGATACACCTCTTATAACGGCATCAGGAGCTCATATAAGCGAGGAAAACGCAATAAACCATTGTTGGGTAGCCGTGTCAAGAGATCTTGAAGGAGAGGGCTTTAAAATGGGTTCTAAGATACTTGTTGAAGGAGCTGGTTCATACGATGGTGTTTGGACAATCCAAGACCGAATGAATAAGCGGTGGAGGAAAAAAATAGACTTCCTTGTAAACGAGGATGTTAAATATGGAAAATGGAAAAACCTAAAGATAACCCTAATAGAGGACTAAACAAACAGAGCAGGATATGTGATTGCCACTTGGATGTTGGTTCTTGTTTTTGCGACTTAAATATAAATACAAATGAAAGAGAGCAGATTAATCCAAATGGAGAATCAAATAAAGAACATCACGGGGATGCAACAAGCAATCCTGAGTCAGATGCAAAACCTAAAGGACATCTCGATTGGGACGCTAGAGACCTTAAAACGTATGAATGGCTACCAAAAAGCAGTAGATCAACTGAAGGAAGATATACAGGCAGATTCTGGGAACAAGACTGATGAGATTATAAAAGAATGACAGATCCAATAGTCTCAATGGTTATCGCTCAGTTTAGGAGTAGAAGTAAGTTAGGAATTGAAAAGTACAACACTACATTAGCTGAAAATGACTTATCTTTGGTCGAGTGGCTTGAGCACGCTAAAGAAGAAGCGATGGATCAAGTTCTATATTTAGAAAGAGCCATTAATGAAATTAGATCCAAAGAAAGTAGTATTTAACAAAAAGCTAACTTTAACAGAGGCTGTAAGAGCATACACTATCTTGAATGAAACCCTGATGCTTGATAATCAGGAGATGTACTACTACTATGTTTTCATACGAGACGAGTTTGATATTTTTATTGAAACAATCGAAAATGTAGAGGTATACTGGCTTGCTAACAAGCTTGAGGTCACAGATAGACAAGCGGTTATGTGTCTGTGTGAATACCCAACCTTCTGGGAAAACCTGAAGGATCACTTATACTTGTGTGAAATAAACGACTATAAAAGGTATAGTGTGTTTACTAAAGGAGACTTGATGGGAACCGATGATAGAACCTGGGAAGAGTATGTCGGCAAAGATGAGGAGGATGCTCGTGAGTTTTTTACAAATATACTGATGATACAGGATATAATATCTATAATACAATCAGAGGATGAAATATAAAAGAAAAAAGGGTGGAAAGAAAATAACTAGATCCACCAAGGTTAAGGAAGATGGTATAGAGTTTGCCTCTAAGCTTGAGCTGTATATGTACAGAGCTCTGAAGAAAGCTAAGATAAAGAATGAGTACGAAGGCAAGACGTTCACTATCATCAATGGCTGCAACTTCCCTATGGCGTCTTTCGAAAAGACTAAGTCTAAGAAAATACTACACGACAGAGGCAATAAGAAGCTATTAGGAATCAGGTATACTCCAGACTTCATAGACGTACAAGATCCTCCACGATTCATAATAGAGACTAAGGGTAACCCAAACGAGAGCTTCCCTATACGCTGGAAGCTGTTTAAGATGCATTTAGTGAGGGAAGGGATACAAACAAACCTATTTATGCCACGAAATCACAAAGATTGTGACGAAACTATTGCAATTCTAAAAAATATATTGTAGGTTTGTATTATCATAAAAATTATGATTTAAATTAAACATGAAAAGAGGGGGCAAAATATCTCATTGTCTCCTCTTTTTTTTTGTTATATAAAAAAGTTTTTATACTTTAGCCAATGGTAGGGTTGTGGTGATTCCTACCAAACATTTTCGAACGAGGAGGACCCAGTGAAGATAGTAGCTGGGTCTTTTTTTTAGTTTTTAAATAAAGGTTTTGATGATTTACTTACTTTCATCTTTTTAGCTTCTTTTACAGCGTATCTAACCATAGCCCCAGCCTCAGCGGGAGCAAGCCCTGAGGCGTACATTAATTGAACTCCAAGAGCTGTTTTCAAAATATCCTTAGCATCTTCGGTTATCTCAACTTTTTTACCAAAATTATTAGTATATGAGCCAGAATAAATCATGTCCATAATCTCAACAGATTCAGATATAGTTTTTTGACCTATACCAAGAAGACCAAGCTGTTCTGTAAAGGACTTTTTGTCTTGGGAGTAGAGTTGGAATGCCTCTTCTTCGTTCTCAGCTATAAAATTCAAAATTCCATTCACTCCTTGGATTACATAATAATCTGTGACGCCTGAGAAAGGTGACAAAACATCATTTGTCACATTAGTAAGCCTTCCTCTAAGCACATTAGTGTATCTTTTTTCTTTCTCTTCTTCAGACTCATCTTTATCTATTAAAGACATAACTGAGGCGTATAATATACTAGACGTGTAATATCCTAAAGCGTTAAATGCAAGAGTTTCTGCAGCAAGACCAGACAAAGACCTCATCGCCATATTTTTTTCAGACTTACTAGCTCCTTCTTGAAAGAAAAGTGTATTAGTATCTGAATACATTCTTGATTTTTGATTCATAGCAAAGTTTGTAAACGGTATAACAACCTTTCTAAAAAGAGCAAACCCTGTTTTTTTTGATGAATAAAGATCGCCTTGCATATCAACATCAGAGACATTCTGTTGCCTATCAACTTGCTGCAAAGCATAATCAGCAGCCTCATCATTAACTCTGTGATTTGACCAATTTATGTTTTCAACATTAAAACCTTGATCTTTGAGGTATTGTCTGTAGTATGTGTAAAAGGATAATCTAGCAGCAAACCTATCAGGGTTTTGAACTAAATATTTTAAACCTAAATTTGTGATCTTTTCTATCCCCTTTCCTGCACTTTTTGATATTTGACCAGCTTTGGTTGACTTCATTTGATAATCAAATTTTGTAGATGGAGAATCAATGTTTGTTGTTGACTCAACCCCCCTCAACGCAATAGATCTAGATGCCTTGTCTATAAAGGACTCAACCCCTTCGTCTCTAAAATAAGAAGATAAAGATAGATTGAATTTAGCATTTATAAATGTGTTTATTAGTGGCGGTATTGTTTGTTTTAAAGGTTGAGCAACTCCACCAAGAGCTCTTAATACACCAACTGAAGCGAGTCTGTTAATAAATCTCATAACTGATCCACTTTGCTCCATAATGTCATAATCTACGCCTCTTGTTTTTCTAATGAAAGAAACAAGTCTTCTTTTTAAAAGATTAGCATCTTCTGTGCTAGGAACAATACTTGAAAAAGAATCACTGTTGATGTATCCGTAAAGTTGAGATATGCCACTAGCAGTGTTTATGTCTACCAATGCATTTTCATACGCCCTAATATTACCATTATCAAAGTTGTAATCAAGGACCATTCCAGTGGCTTTTAAAGACTTAGGTCTCTTAGTCTCTATTAATGTCTTAGACTCTTTGTCGTAAATTTTATTCGCTGGATCTGAATAAGATTGTTTTTTAATAAGATCGTCTATTTCATACGCCTCTTCAGCTTTATCTTCTCTTTTAAATTTATCAGGAGTATAATTCTTATCCTTTACAAGTGTTTTGTTATATATATTCAAAGAAACTTCACTCAAATCAGGAAAAATATCACCCCAAGCCTTTATCCAGAAATCAAGAGCTTCTTTGTTTGTAGGATCTACTTTGCTTGAAACTTCAGATGGACTTGTCGAGTCTTTGATTATCTTATCGTATACTTCTTTTGCAACCTCACCTTCTTTTGCTTTAACTCCTCCTTGGTTTATTTTATACTCAAAATCTTCCCTTATTATTGTTTTTCTTCGCTGAAACTCCGCAGCTTGATCTGCCTCAGAACCTTCTACAGTTCTCATTATAAATCCTAATTGATACCTTTCTACAGAGTTATATTCATCATCAAAACTTTTGTTATTGGCTTTTTTCTTTAAAAACCTATTTGTGTAATTTTTTTCTAAATCTTTAGCTTCTTTTTTTGCGTCTGACTTCCCTTTTATTACTCTACTTAAACCAGAGTCTTTAAAGAATTTTCTAGATCCAGATTTACCTTTAAACATAAACTCTGTTAATATTCCTAAATTGAATATCTTCTCTCCATAAAATTTACCTATAAAAGATGAAGAAAAAAGTCTTATCTTATTAGCCTTGAATCCAGACTCTGAATTTTTCTTAGCATTTACATCTCCTTTATTTATTTCTGCAACTCTTTCTATACCTCCAGTGCTGTAGTTAGTTGCAAAGTTTTTTAACCCATCAAGTATCTTTATTGCCTCTCTTATATCATATCTACTCAAGTCAATTTCATACAATGATTTAATTGTTTGTTTTGTCTGATCCGAAACATCAACATCTTCCCCTGTAAAAGGGTCTCTGCCAAATTCAATTATTTCCTTCACTAATCCTATGTATGAATCATAGGCTTTCTTTAGGGCATCACGCTGTAGCTTTTGTTTTTCCTCAGAAGATGGAGGGGTGTATTCTTCATCGTTAAGAACCTCTTGCATCTCTTCAAAGGAAAGTGATTCAGATAAATCTCCTGTTGCGTCTTGATAAATCTCACTAAACGCTTTATCAATTATTTCTTTTTGACTTGCGATCTCTTTTTCATTATACTCTATAAGCTCAGATAAGTTTACATCTTCAGATACTCTAACCCCAGTTTTAGTTAGCCTTGTTGGTGTTAATCCCTTTCTTAACATTTCAGAAATCCTATTATACTCGTCTATGTCATTAACAAGGTTTGTATCAATTTTTAAAAACTGCACAGCTTGATCATAAACTGTAGCTTCTGTCTTTCCTTTCTTGTTTAATTTTTTTATTTTTTTCTTTGTGCTGTTCGCATCTAATATTTTTTTCTCGTTATCAGCTTTTTCAAAAACTTTTTCAGAGTATTTTACAACTTTCTCAACGCTTAAAGGGTTTTCTAAGTTTACTAGAGATACTCTTTTCTGTAGAGCATTAGCTTGTCTTGAGTTTATTTTTCCAGACTTTACAAAAGAACTTATCTTGTTAGACATTTCTTTTCTTGCTTGATTTAGGTCTTTCTTTTTTTGCCTTACAGCTCTTGCTATTTCTTTTATTGAATCAGAAAGCTTTATAGTTTCATTTGGATCTATAGACTCTTCAATCACAGTATCCCCTTCTCCGTAATCCCAATTTGCAGCTCCATCTCTTGTTGCTAGAAACTCTGCGTCTTTTTTAGTTTTAGAATAAACTATTTTACCTGTTTTTTTATTTCTAACAACCCACTTACCACTTCCGTCTTCTTCTATTTCTAGTCCTTCTTTTTCGTTTCTATTGTCTATTACCTCAAAATCCTTTTTAGCTTCTCTAGGATTTTCTGGCAACTTGTAAGTCTTAACCTCTTGTTCTTCAATAGTTGCATCTTCTATAGGTGCAACATCTTCTTGAACTTCCTCCTCCGCTTGTGGTGTTCTTAATTTTTCTAATTCATTTTCAATATCTGACACTCTTCTCTTTGAAGTATACTTATCTGACTTTAAAAGTTTTTTTCTTTCTATCTCAAGATCTATTGCTTTATCCATGTTTTCTGAAGGCATTATACCTTCTAGATCTCGTTTTATTTTTTCTCTTTCAACAACCCTGTTTACTTCAGCAGAAAGATCCTCGTCATTTTTAATACTAATAGATTTGTCTATAAATATTTCTGGGTTTTCTTTAAGCTCTCTAACCATGTCAGATCTGGGAACAACGTCATCTCCAATTTTATATTCAGTTTTAGCTAAAGCTCTACCTATAGTTATTGGAGCTGTAGCTGTTCCTGCTACACCCTCAAGACCTATTTCAGCTACGCTCATTTCTTGACCAGTTGCAAGTCTAGCTAGGGCTTCTCCAGACGACCCTCCCACTGCTTCTATTCCTAAACCAGTTGTTGCTTGAGCGGTTTTTGTTAGCCTTCCTGACATCTTAGAAGCCTTTCCTATGCCAGCAACTGCCTTTCCAGTAATTCCCATTGTTGCTAAATCTATAGCACTTATAATGCCTCCTCTAGCAATAGCCTTTGATCTTATCTTTTGAAATCTATCTTCATCTAAAAGAAGATCTCTTACGTTGTCTGCATTAAACTCTAAATTTCTTTCTTGAAAATCTTCATTTATAAATTCAGTTAGTGAAGATGCAACTTCCATAGCACCATTAGCAGCCGCCATAGTACCGTACAAAGCTGAAGTTCCAACACCCAAAGGTCCAATTGCAGCCCCAGCAATAGCACCAGTAGCAGCGCCTCCTGCAGCTATAGCAGCCCCTTCCTTTGTTAATGCAGTGCTTGCTGCGCCAGATATTGATTGTAGTAAAACCTCTGCCCCTATTTTAGGATTTTGAGCAAAAGCTGAAAGAAACGCTGGAACATCAGCTCCTTCTTCTTGATATTTATCGTTAAACCTAATCATTGCCTCCGATGGCTTGTACTTTTCTAGAGACTTAATTGATTCAACATATTCTTCAATTTGTTCTTCAGTAGCGTCTGATGCACTTGCCATTATAGATAGAGCTTCATCCGATGTCTGACCCCTAGCTATACCTTGCTCTATATTTTCAGAGAAAAATCCTATTAACGGTAGAGAAAAATTATTTATAATCCCGTCTGTGAAGCTGTTTCCAGTGTTTATAAATTTGGGTATATATTCTGATGAAAACGTTTCTTGGTTCTCTTCTTTTTTTTTAATACCAGTATTTGTTAACCACTGCTCAAGGTTAGAGTCAGTTTTTTTCTGTTCTAAAAGGTATGAGTGTATGTTGGTTTGAGCTTCTTCGTCTCCACTAACATTTTTGTACCAAGTTTCAAAATCATTTGTAGTCTTGCCTTCGGAACTTAAATATTCCCATATACTCTTTAAAACTTTATCTTCCATTAACCGAAGTTTTTGCTACTCTGATCAGTAGATTTTGTAGATTTTATGGATTTTTGTCTTGATATAACATTTACCATTTCATTAAACTTTTGAAGAAATTCTGATTTTCCCATATCTGATCCAAAAATAAAGCTTGTTCCGTCACTAATCTTAACCTCAACCGCTTTACCTCCTCCAAGCAAGGAGCCTTTAGATGTTATCTGATAACCACTAGACTCAGATAGACCATAGCCTTTCGCAAGCGCTTCCCTTATATCCTCTTCCGCACTACTTATGGAAGTTACATACGAATCAAATTGTTTGTAAGCTTTATCAAGCGCAGATGTTCTCCTATCTTCATCCATAAAAATAAGATCTGCTGAAGGTAATTCTGCATAACCTCCAAATGAAACAGGATTTTGTGAATATTCGTAATCAGGATGTCTTTTTGTGTATACCTCAGCCGCTGTTTCAGCGTCACCAGGATTTGCTTTTGGGTCTACGGCATTAAAAATAGCTTTAGCAGTTTCTGCATGATTGTATGATCCGTCTTTATTGTATATAATGTCAACAGGAATGTCCTCTAGACTACCATCTTTTGTTTTTTTCTGAATAACAAAAACCCCTTCATCTACTCCCCCAAACATATTGGTAACTTCTGGATTTATAGATTTTATTTTATTTACTGCATTTTCACTAATTTCACCTCCGTTTGTGGCTTGAAGAGCTAAATCAAAAGAAGCATCGAGCCTATCTTTTTTTGCCGTTGAACTTGCTGTCTCTCTTTGCTTATAAGGATCTCTATAAATCTCAGTCTTTTTCTTTCTCTCTTGCATCGCTCTAAGCTGATCAATCATAGTTAATTTAAGCTTCTTTTGCTCTTCTACATTTATTGATGGATCTATTACCCTAGCTGCATCTACATATATAATACCTTTCTCTTTAGCCTCTTTCTCATCAGTAGTAGCAACATTATTTCCATCAACATCTGTTATAGAAAGTAACGCTCCTAATTGTTGACCATCAGTCATTGATAGAAGCTGAGCATCTAGAGCAGTCATATCATCACCCTCTTTAGTGATAAACTCAGTTATCTTTTTTCCAGAAGCTAATCTTTGAGTGAACCCTTGGTTGCTCAAAAGGTTTTCGTAGGTTGAATTTAGGTCAACCCCTGATTCTGAATTAAGAATTTTATTGAACTCAGAAACTGATATGTTTCTCTGTTTACCTTCTTTACCTATGGTTGATAAATAAAGACCATCTAAACCAGCTGAAACTTTAACTTGCTTGGAGAAGTCCTCTAATATTTCAAGTTTCTTATCATTCAAAGGGTTTGATTGCCCTTCATCTTCTAGCTTTTTCTTTTCTTCAATAAAAGCATTTGCATCATTATAAAGAGTAGTTAGCTTTTGTGACTGAGCTTTTAATGTATTGTTTCTTGCTGTAAGTTCACTCTCGTCTATGAATCCGTTTCTAAAAGCAAACTCATTTATTTCATATGTTTCTCTAGCAGACTTTGTAAACTTATCTCCTAGTGTATCGAAATCAGTGAAGCCTGTATTGTCGTACAAGTCTTCTTTAGAATACTTTCCGTAAGTTTCTTCTTGCTTTTTTTTAAACTCTGATCTCGCCTGATCGTATGCCTCTTGTCTTTGTCGACCTATCTCTTCTTGCTTACGATACTCTTGAGTAAACTTTTGAATGCCCTCTGATATACCAGCAAGTGGTGCATTTGCACTGTATCCTAACTTAAATCCTTCTGAGTATGATGACATAATTAAAATATTGTTTTAAAGAAACTTGGCTTATCAATTTCCATATGACCTCTGTTTTTCGCCAACGCCTTTAGGCTCATCAAATCAGCATCAGCACCCCTACCAGTTCCTAGTTTAGAAAAACTTTCTGCGTTCCTTCTTAATGCTTCAATTCTGTTATATTCACCTTTTATAGCATCAGCCCCCGCACTTATATCTCCCCTAATGGTCCCAGGTTGACTTAGTAAAGTTGTATTATCTTTAGGTGTTGCTACACCTGCTGGAGATATAAATGAAGTAGCTAATCCAGCAATGTCACCAATAGCACTTGATAATTGAGCCCTTCCAGATGCTTGTTGACCAGCTAATATTCCAATATTAAATGTGTCTCTTTCTTCTTGAATACCCCTAATTCGAGCCTCATCTTGAGCTCTCATCATTTCTATTTGTCTTTGTTGACGATCTAAATCTGCAGATATTTTTTGCTGAACATCTTGAGCTAACATCTCTTGTCTGCCTAATCCTCCAACAACACCACGGACACCTGCAGAACGAAGTGCATCTACTGAAGTTGAAAATCTTCCATAAGCCTTCTCTGTTTGTTGTTCTGCCATAAGAGTAGAAGCTCTCATACCCTCTGTGATATTTTTTAATTCTTGTCTCTGAAAGTTTTCAAGAGCTTTGCGTGCTTTAGACGCTTGAACAGCTCCAGAAATTCCCTTTGCTAATGCTGCTCCACCTGCAATTGCAGCCATGACTACTGGTAATGCCATATTATATCTTATTTAATGCAAATATACGAATATTAAGAGAAGCTTTTGCTTACTTCACTGTTAACAGCATACAGCTCTACAGGGCTCGTGCTACCACTTACAAGTCTTACACTTGCATAGTATCCTTTTAGTCCATACGACTCTGCTATTGGGCTTTTTGCTGCAAATATAAAGTCATTTACACTAGGCACTATCGCTGCAGTTCCTACTGTAATAACCGATCCATCGTTATTTGTTATTGCTCCTATTCTGTTATATGCGCCTCCAACTGCTTGATAAAGCACATCTCCTATTGAAATTGAACTAGGTACTCCAGTGTTAAACGTGTAATTTGTTCCAGAAACCAAGTCAAGATTTCCTATGCCTTGTACAGACAAAAGTTCAGTGTTAACTTCGTCAGCAGTGTTTCTTCTGATATGCGTAGAGTATATACCTTCGTTGTATGCATTTGGTACATTAGTGGAATCCGCTGTATTAAACTCTGTCTTTACAAATGAAGATTTATCTATATGTCCTTGGTCTAAATTAGTCACAATAGTTACATCCCAGTTAGGATTATTACCCTCAATCTCTATTGTTTTAAATATTTTAATTTCTGAAGGTGCTGCATTTGATGATATTTCTACCTCACTATTGTATGCAGTTCCGTAATAAGTGTTACGATTACCCGTAGTTTTGTTATGTTGATACAACTGACCGTTCTTAAAGCTAAAGAAATCGTTGTTCAGAGCTGTCATGTATTCAGGCACATAAGAGTGAAACGATGTCCATCCTCTTACCTTCTCATCAAATGTTAGTGTGTATTCTGCCATATCTTATTATATACATTCTACTTTAAATGTAACCCAATTTCCTTTTGGTTCTGGCTTATATATTTCTACAGTTATAAACTCATCAAAAGTGGTTTTTGTTAAAGTAAACTCCGTTCTGTAATTTAGGTTTCTTGGGTTTGTTTGTGTAAGGTCTTTTTGTGGCTCAGCCCTTTTACTACCGTAAGCATAATTATTAGCGTCTGGTTGAGACATTCCTTGATCAATAAGAGCATCATAAAAGCTTCTCATAAATTTTTGACTGAAGCCTTCTGTGATTATAGCCTTATCAAGAAGTAGTGTATTTCCTTCATACACTTTATACAAGTTTCCTTCGTAACCAGAATCAAATGATATAAACTTGAAGTCTCCCGTTTTAGTTCCAACGTTTATTTTAACTTTTTCAGGATACCATACCACTCCTTCTGGCTTAGTTACAACATATTCTTGATTGCATTTTATGTCTTGGACGCTAACTATATTTGTCTCTGTTAAGCTGTTTGGCGACAATGTTGTGGTTGTAGTTGTTGTAGTTGTGGATGTTGTTGGAACCACTGCTGTTGCACTTCCTGTTGTTCCATAATCTTTTTGTATAGCCTCCACATTAAAATCTGACCCAACGTTTGCAGAGGTTTCTGCAGTCAATACAGGAACTGTAATTGAAGCAACAGATGCTTCTTCATGTGGTTCAAGAGTTACCTCTTTGTTGATGCCGTTGCAATCTACATATTCAAAGGTGGCGGTGTAATCACTATCATTATGCAAAACGTGTTGATTACAAATCCTACTGCGAATAGATGCTGGTTGAGACTCTTGAGAGGGACTACCAGCTGGAGTTATAGTAACGTTTGTTATAGATCCAGTTACTACTGGAGCATCTTGCGAAACCACCTCTATAGTCTCTCTTGGGCTCAACAATACTTCATCTGTAACCCCAAGATATTCTCTATACTGTACAGTTGTAGCATTATAGTAATCATTGTTCGTTAATGTGTATGTGTCAGCTTGAGGAGTTAAAGCCCCTTGATTTGTTATTGTAGGCGTCTGATCTCCTGACACTATAGAAGGAGCAACGTCAGACGTTATCTTGACTACTCTACCACTTGGTATCTCTACTTCTTGAGTTGTTGAGCTACCTGGCTGTTGTATGGTGAATACAGTGCTTTCTGTTGCTCCAGATGTGTCTATAGTATAGTCTGTGCTTACCACTGGGGCTTTTGTTGTTGTTGTTGTTGTTGCTTCAAAAACATTTCCTACAGGCTGAACCACAATAGAATCCCCTGAACTTTTAACAGGTCTAGTTTTAGATATAACTGTAGCGCATGGAACTCGAGTATTGACAACAGTAATTTCAGAACCTTGATGTGAAAAAGATTCGGCACACACGGTTCTTTGATCTCCAAAAGGAACACTTCCAGAAACATCAGATCCACCGCACTTAGCATAGGTATAACTATCATCTCCTAAAGGATTACCGTCATTCTTTATTGTAAACTCAAAACATTGATTTGATGCTGGATTTACAAACAACTCTTGTGTTTGACCATATTCGTCCGTGTATTGCACTGTTGAAGACTCAGTTTCTCCAACTGATTTTGGAGCTGATATATTAAACTCTTGAGCTAAGTTTGGTTCAGGAGTTACTGCTATAGTTGTGGTTGTTGTGGTAGTTGTAGTTCCTCGAACGATAACACTTCCCTCTACTACGGCATCACATCCAGCAGGACACTGTTCTTTAGACGCTACATCAGGAATATAACCCTCAGTGCCAACTGAATTGTCTTTAACCTCATCGGTAGGTCTTCCGTTGATGTATTTACGAAGCTTTGTAACTATTTTCAGCCCTGAATTTGACATGTAAAGGTTTTATGCAAAGATACTAAATATATAGTTAGACATTTTCTACCACAACTTTGTTGTGTTGTATGTTAAGCAGTTTTTCCTTGTTTTCACTAAACAGCTTTTCGTGATCAGGAAAGGATGCTCTTGGATTTCTTTCTATATGTAATCCGCCTTTACAGCTAATGTCAAACATAAAATCAGAAGGCATTACGTTTTTTGTTGGAGGGTTGTAATGAAAAAAGTGATTCGTATAGCTATCATCATTAACTGGAGGTTCGTGGTTTATCTTTTTGTTTCTTTGCTGAGCTTCAACCATGACTCTACAGTAATTTTTCACAAGCTCTGTTTTGCCTCCCCAAAAAGCACCGTAGTAATAAGTTTGGTTTAAAGGACTGTCTACGGGTATATAGCAAGATGAAGAGGTGTACCTGTCGAACGGCAGATCTTCTTTCTTTGTATTTAAATGAGCCCAGTGAACTCCACCGACCATATCCCCTAAGAACCAATCCTCAGTAAAGCTTCTCGATATGTTGGTGTCTGCATCAAAAAAATACAAGTAGTCCACATTGTCCTCTATTTGTAGGACATTAGGGTACTTTGTGTTAACAGCTTGAACCCAATCAGAGTTCTCTATGTGGTAATACTTAATATTGGCGCCTACAGGTGTGTGCTCATACGGTGGTTTATCTCCAAAAAAATAAAAAACTATCTCCTGATCGCCCTCATATAAGTGATGGAATCTATTAATGAATCTGCATCCAAGGAGGAAGTATCCGTTTGTTGCCAACACTTTGATTCCTATTGTGTTTTTTTTCGGCATAAAATCTAAGCATGTATTGTAGCCGTCAGAGTACCTTAATTTGTATCCTATTTCTTCATAGTCTATAATAGTTTGCTTTACTAGCTCTTCGTCTGTTAGCTCATTCGATTCAAATATTATTTCCTTCGGGTAGAATGATTTTGTTTTTGTTATTAGGTATTTTTTTAGATTTCTCAATATGAAGCAGTCGCCACCTTCAGTGTCTATCTTTAGCGTGCCTATTTTTCTTACTTTATTTTCAATTAGTATTTTCGATATAGGAACCTCTTTTACTAACTCAACCGTAACTATATCCTGTGCGTTATAAATTTCGTGCTGTAAATGGTATTTGTTCAAGGTGTTGCAACCCCTTATCCAATCTGGAAGTGCGTTTTTTGCTATATCCTCTGGCGTTATGTAGAACACCTTAGAATCCCTTTCTATGTCATCAAAAGAGACGGCACAATGTATCTTTTTTACACCCTCCTTTTCAGGTAGTCTGTCTAGATAATACTTTATTGGCTCTATTGATAGACCTATTTTATCTCGACTATTTTGTATAATAGTGTCAAAATCACTAGTGCCTATTTCTATAAAATCATAATCAATGAAATTCATATCAAAGCTTGTTGTATTAATTTGTAATAGTTATATGAGCATTTTTTATTCGGAATGTCTAAGTTTAAGTCTGGTAAATCACTAATGTACCTTCCTTTGAAAAACATATCTGTATCGTTTGAAGTAACGCCTGCATTATGGTATATGGCATTTTTATGCCATTCATTGACGCTTGATGTTGCCCACGAAAAATTCATCTCATCAACAACCTGAGTCTCTTTGCTTCTCTTCCATATATTCCATAAAACTCCCCACATATCAGCACACCATATCTGCAACTCATGATAATTAGGATTTTGTTTTTTCTTTTCTTCATTGAGCGCAGTAAGGTGTTTATACAGTCTTGTACAATCATTTTCTACATCATACCAGAAGTATTTATCTATACCTTTTAAAAGGTACTGAGCGCCACCAGAATTATTTTTGTTATTCTTAACCACCTCTTCGTCTATTCCTACGACCTCTAGCATGCGTTTTAAGACATCTTCTCCCTTTGAGTGGATATAGTTGTACCCTATGTAAGAGATCGTGTCTGAGAGGTAAGATATGTCATTCTCTAATAAATGACTCACGTCAAGTGGTTTTGTAAATACAATATCTGAGTCGTGATAAAATATCACCTCATCTTTTAAATCAGAGAATGCTGTAAAATGCTTCTTTAAGATGTGAGGTCTTATTGAGGATATGTATGACTTGTCGTGTCTTGTATCTTCATAAAACGAAAACACAACCCCTGTATACTTACGCATCAATAAGTCAAAGTATGGGTCTATTTCACCATGTATTGCACATACTATATGTACATCTTCTAAATTAACACCTACAGTTTTGAAGCTGTGAAGCATTACGTCAATCTGCCACCCGTAGTATTGAGTAGCTGGTTGTGCGCAAATATATTTCATTTAATTTAATTAAAAAATCCTCTCGAGGTTATATTGCCACTTCTTGTATTATTTCCACCATATGAATCTATTTGATATGATCTAAACTCCATTACTGGAGGTCTTGTGCTTGCACTAACAGAAGAATCTCTTTTAACTCTCATCCAAATTTTGAAAGCAATGTCTGCTGGCGCTGTAAAACTATTGTTTAGAGGTGATCTATATATTGATGGGAGCGCTGGCACTGTTCCGCTTGGCCAGTTCGCAGAAACGGTTCCAGTAAAGAAAGCATGACCCGCCATCCAAGCTGGAGTAGGATATTGTGTGCTCGACATGTCTGGATATACTGTTCCTGGATATGTATTTGGAGGCAATTCATCAGAGTTACCTCCATTTGTTACTCCATTAGAAATAACCTGCATACTCCATCCAGTCGCAATAGAAATGTAGGGTGAAGATGATCCTACACTGGAGAATGTAATTTCGGACCCATTAATCCAAACGCTTTGCTCTTGGATAAGATTAGCTCCAGAATTAACCAAAACTATATCTTGCACATCATCAGATCCGTTATTTAGTCCCGTTATCCATAAATTGAAAGGAGAGTTGTATGATGTAAACCTACAATAAGAACCGTAGTTTTCACCTCCAGTTGCTGATGTTATGTCGTTTGCAGCGTTATAAACTCCAGCATATTTATTCATGTCGGCTGAAGAATCAACAAGAAGTGTGACGCCATCAAGATTTGTTTCAAACCCTGAAGGAGAATATGCTGTTGTTGTAGTTGTGGTTGCTGCAGTGGTAGTTGTAGTAGTAGGCGCTGCAGTGGTAGTTGTCGTAGTTGGTGCAGCTGTCGTTGTCGTGGTAGTTGGAGCTGCAGTGGTAGTTGTAGTAGTAGAAGTAGAAGTAGAAGTGGTAGTGGTAGAAGTGGTAGTGGTAGTAGTTGGGGCTGACCAAACAATACTATGGCTATCTGTTGCAGTATCACCAACATCATCTGTTACAGTGACCGTATAGGTTGCTGTTTGAGCTGTTGCAGAAGTTACTGTTATACTTTGTGTTGTTTCCCCTGTAGACCATAAATAAGTCATAGGGAATCCTTCAGGATCATTAGCATTTGCCGTAAGAGTTACGTTTGCATTTGTTAATGAAGATGTGTCTCCAGTAATCGTAACTGTGGGTGGTTGATTTTCTACTCTAATAGACAAGTTTAAAACTGTTCTGCATGGATCATCTGCCTGACAAACATAATCCTCTTGTTGGTCGTCATCAGAGAAGCTGTATCCAGACATGAATACAGATTTAGGAACAACTGCAATAAGGTTGCTTGCTGATATAGGACTCTTGTAGATTGCGACTTTATTCACATCTAATCCTACCTCCGTTCCCCTTATTGTTACATTTCTATTTGGCATATAATTTCATTTTGAGTTTAACAAGCTGAGAATGTAAATATAAATCCACCTGGTCCCAACTGGAAGCTGTTTCCACCAGAATAAGCGTCTTTAAAGTAAGTATTCCCTCCATTGTATACTGTTGTAAGACCCGAATCTAAATACAAAGCATGCCCATTATTATATGACTGCTGTACCGATGTATCTCCGTAAGAATTATATACAGTAACTGGCACAGCAGTTGCACTGCACGCTTGAGATGCTGTAGCCCATCCTTGTGGTGGATTTGTTCCACTGCTTGAATTTACATATATAGTAAACGAAGTTGGTCCTGGAGCAGCTGTAGTTGTAGTAGTTGTAGTAGTTCCAGGAGCTGCTGTAGTGGTTGTCGTAGTCGTAGTTGTGCTTGTTGTTGCAGGTGTTAAATAAATTTTAGCCTTCAAGTCACACGATGCTTCGTCACAAATAAATGTATCTTCTCTCCACTGAACAACAGGGTCTTTGATTGAAACCACATACTGACCGTTAAACGGATCATAACCTCCTATAATTACATTGTCATTCTTAGCATTTACATTGTCTCTAAACCAATCACGCATTCCGTACTGAGAAACTTCAGTTAATCCGTCTTGAGACAGTCTCATTATAGCACCTCTACGTTCGTCAGCAAAATACATTCTACTACCCCAGCTTGAAAACGAATGAGCTGAGTTAGATATTCCGTACTCTCCATTGTATGGGAGTTGCTGACCAAATATGTTTAAGTTTTGAGACACATTTCCAGTGCCATCTGCGTTGAATATAACTGATTTGTTGTATAGCAGTTGACTTACCTTGTTTTCTTGGAACACAATAAGGTTAGTATCTCTTGAATGTATTCTCTGTATGTCTCCATACTCATCATCAAGATCTACATAGTTTACTTTTGACAAGTTAAACTCATTGAGTCCATTGTAGTTTGTAGACTGTTCGTAAACGTCTGAGTAAGTAAGAGAGACATTTCTTCTGTTCTCCCTATAGTTCTCTATATATGTTAAGGGTCTATTTTGAATGTTTAGTGATTTTGAAACAAAAGCATCTCTTATCTTGTAAGATTCAAATCCATTTCTAAAACTATAGCAATTGTAAAAATCTATATTTAGTAAAGCTGGTGTGTTTAAATTCTGACTAACATCGTTTGACTTTACTCCTTTGTGGTACCCACAATCGTCTACTTTATAAGTTCCAGGAACTTCATAAAATACGTCTGAATTGTTTGTACTTGGTATTGTTTCTAAAATTATTTCTGTCTCTGTATTCTTTTTTGTAATTCCAATTTGTGCATTAGAGTACGCAGGATCTCTTGGTATTGAGATTTCAGATATTTGATATACGGTGCTTTTTATTATTAAAAACAACGGATCAGATGAAGATCCAGTTATTGTAAAAGTGTTGTTAGTTTTTGAGTCATCAGTGTATTGACCTCTTCTAAATCTAATATTATCATCTACATTTATTCCTAATTCAGAAAGTTGATTCCTTCCTTCCCCCCAATACCACTCTTCAGCATTAGGATAATCAAGAGAGGACGTTAAGATTTCATTTATCTGTAATCCTTGTACTCTTGAATTTTCACCCAAATACTCTTGATAGTTAAGGGATATTTTAGTGCCCGAAGTAATTTCCTCATTATCATCAACACTTGGAGTATTTGCCGTCAACATTTTAAGGCAGACGTATGAATATCTACTATCATCGAGAGTGCTAAAATCTATAGATAGATCTGCTTTTGCGTTTATGCTCCAAAAAGTGTACGATTCATGACCAGTTGTTGCTCCAAAAGAAACACTAATTCCGTCTGCCAAAAGTGTTGATCCTGTAGAACAGTTTATTGGACTACTCCAGTTGCTATAAGCTCCACTTGAAACGTTAATTGATCTCCATTCAAATTGATCTGTCCCAGAAGACGGAACTATTCTTACCTGAAATCTTTTATCAGTTATACCTGTGTATGTTCCTGAGGCAGATAAATCATCAAGACCTAAACTTCCTGACCCCATAAAAGGACCCTCAATATATACAGTATTCTTTCCAACAAAATTGTTTTCAAACCTATCTTTACTATTATCTGAGTCATTAAAATAAAATCTTGTATAATTTACCTCTTCAAAGTCAGCACCAATTGATGATATTTTAATGTAATAACCAGACTCTTCCAATATAGGACCAGTATAACCTGAGTCTTGTAAGAAGTTCTTGTCTTGCAAACCTCTGTCGAGTATCTTAGCCTTTACGATGTCTTTTTTAACACCACGAACATCTGCTTTGACAATTAAATAGTCGTCATCTGATATTTTATTCTTGTCATCGCCCTCAAGTTTTATCCAAAAACTATCTCCATCTTGATGAATTGTAACAGGAGACAATATCTGATAATCATTAATCTTGGATTGCTTTACATAAAATCTGTAAAACTTAGCAAAACTGGGTGCCTTTGAGTTTATTGTTGCTGTTAATACATTTCTGTTTATCGAATCTTTCACTTTAGTGTGAACTGAATTTTCTTCAGATGTAATAACTGTAGTGCATCTTCCGTATTCGTCTAAGTAAGATATTCCTATCTCATAGTCCACATTTGACCTTACAGACTCTTGACCAGGCTGATCTTCATGTATTTCATTTGAGGCGTAACCTGCAACTAAATCTAAAGATAAATCATTACCATCAATGTCTATCAAGTTGAAGTTTTCTGTATAGCCTCCATACACCAACCTGTTGTTTATTATATCCTGAGTGTTGGCTTTTAACGGAACATTGTCATATGTTCTGAACAGCTCATCTTCTGGCAGTACTTTATATATGTTGTTATTAGTGAATTTATAAACTAAATCCGTATTATTTGCATATCCTTCTTTTTGCTTATCTATGGTCGATGCAAGGTATATGTTATTATTTCCAGACTCTTTAAACACTATGTCAATTGACTTAACAAGCTTACTACCAGTGTTGTATGTTATCTCAACCTCATTAAAGTCGTTTACCATAGACTTGTTTGAGGCTCCTATATAGTCGTAGTTGAATTTTTTAGGTGAAAAAGCAGTAACAGAAAAAGGAGATAGAGGACTTCTTTCTCCGTCAGAGTATATATAACGATACGAAAAAAGAATAAATTTTTCCTCTAAATTATTTTCTTCATTATCTGTTTTGCTAAGTTTTATTTTTGGAGGAAATATTGGTGGCTTTACGATAACATTTATATCCTCGTCTGTAAATCCGTTTACCTCATAGCCCTTAGCAGTAGCTACATTTATTCTTCTTGGTGGATTCAATCCATCCGTAAAGTATATGAACTTTTTAAGATTATCGGCATCTGTAAGAATATTTGCCTGAATCAAATGAGATTCGTTAAAGTTTAAAACACTATTCTCTGGATTCTCGTTAGTCAACAATCTTGTGTCAGACATCACAAAGCCAGTGCTTTCATCCTTCTGGTCGTAATAGCATATATAGCATCCAGTATCTGACTTCACAAACCAATAAATTACTCTGTCTTCATCGTCAGATAAAGCCCCTAAGCATATAGCATTTGAACCTAACTCAAGACTGCTTTTAGCTTCATTGGATAAAGCATTCTCTATAGCTCCTACATCGGATCCATTTGAATTAGCAACCTTAATATTAAGAGCGTCTCTATACTCTCCTTGTGGAAGAAGCCTCTCATCGAGGTCTTTGTTCATCTTCCCAGATGTAAACAGGTTTTGTATCTTCATTATTTAATCCACTTGTTACGCCCTTTCATGGCATGAACTAGGTCAAATGGATGTATATCCATCATTCTAATCTTCATGTTTTTCATTGCAGCGAATGCTTCATTTTTCATCCTTCTAACAATATACTCTTGAACGCCAAATTTATATTGAATTATTTGATGTGCGATATACTTATACAGGAAATCTTCAGCAAGCTTATTTACTTTAAGCTCGTCTTCTGTAAGGTACTCTAAACCATCTGTAATGTATTCTATAACTACAGCCTTCCCTTTAACTTCAGAGCTAAATCTAATGTATCCTAGATTCTTGTCAATGTTGTACTTGCCGTTAACATTTGTTTTTTCTGTAGCCATTCCAAAACGACCACCAAAAAACTCATAGTCTAGGTTTGTAAACTGATCATTGTCAACGGTTGACACTTGAGCTAGTTTTGTGTCAATAACTGAAGTACCCTCTGTAGCGGCACCGTTATTGTCAAATATAATATTATAACTGTCGTCTTGAAGGTATGCCTTTGCGATTGTAGTTTCTGTATCCATCATCATCGGATGAAGTCTACCTCTATCATCTACCCAAGACAGCCTTACAAGCCTTACAAAGTCTTTTGGAAGCTCCAACTGTAAATCATCAGGTAACTCTAATTCAAGCGCTCTAACGTCCTTTAAAGCATCGTAGTGAAGCTCTTGAAGCCCTCTTTTTGCGTGAAAGACAACATCGTATCTCTGAACATCATTTATTACCTTATCGTCTCCTACATAAAATGCATTGAAGTTATTGATAATATCTTTAAGTAATACAAACTGGTTTTCTCCCCAATTTGTACTGTCATTGTAATATTGCTGATCTGTTAGTGCCATCTATTATACATTTTCTTTTTGTGTATCCACAGCATCTATCTGAGCTGCTGCTTGAGCCACCTCTGCCTCTCTGATTGTAACCCCAGCGAGCTTTAATATCTCTATAACTAGACTAGTTTGATCATCTGCTCCAAGCTCAAAGTCTTGGTGGTCTGTTGCTGATGGATTATATACTGGGTTTTCCCCAACAACTATATATGTCCATTTTGGGTCTACAATATTTCTTATATAATTTATATCAACCTCTCCTGTTAGAGTGCTTGGCTTTACATACCAATAATTATTTTCGTCACAGTATCCAGGATACAATGTCGAAGGACCAGCTATATTGGAGGACTCTAAGTAGGTTTCTTTATACTTAGGCACATACTCCATTAATTTGCCAAGATATACTAAAGATATTGGTGTGTACATATCTGATGGCTTTGTTATATATGTAGAATTAATTCCACTAGACGTAGTTTTCATAAACTTATCAATATTAGCTCTTAATATAGATAGTTTATCCCCTTGATCTCTAGACAGTCTTCTTGAGTTCTTTAATGTAGATAGTCTAGAATATTCAGAGAAGTACTGATCAAATATAAGCTGTTGAGCATACTTTGCATACTCATTAAACTGAGACACCGTTAGCGTCCCTCTATTCTCTTTATTTAGCACACTTAATACAGTGCTTCTAACGTGATCTATCATTAGCAATTCTTTCCACAAAAATACAAAAAAAAGAGGAGCCACTTTCGTGACCCCCCTTGGTCGTAGTGTTGGGTGGAAACACTACAGTTTATTGGTGATGCCCTGTAAGACATCAAGACCATCGTCTGTTTTAAAGAATGCAGCTAGTGCTGAATACACATTCTCCCCATAGGGTACAGTTACAATCTTATCTTTAGCCTTGTTATTCCAGCATACGGTTCTGTTGTCATCCTTGATAAAGATAACACCCATCTCTACTGCACGAACCGCAAGGTTTCTAAGCTTGATATTTTCATCTTGTGCTAAATCCATCACCTCTGCTGGATTCTTTCTAGCATATACAAGCATATCACGTCTTAATTCTTTAGAAGTCATATCAGATATAGATCCATCTAATGCTACACGAGCAATAGCCTCTAGGTCTTCTATGTCCATTTCACGAACAAGGTTTTGTGCGTCAAGCTTCTCTTCTTCAGATGCAATCTCCGCCTCAGCAAGTTTATTAGGATCAAACTCCTCATACTCTTTATTAAGGTCTGGGTGATACAATGAAAGAAACTGCTGTAAAAGCACTTGTTCTTTTGCAATTACAAGCTTACCGTCTTTAAATATAATTGCTGGTAATGTCACAT
>JACLAB010009064.1_pt1 | contig 32674 bp, 14 predicted proteins | sample 8027921 | NCBI WGS metagenome assembly JACLAB01 (sample SAMN15725117, study PRJNA655200) | protist metagenome | isolation source: fluorescence activated cell sorting (FACS) single amplified genomes of... | place: USA: West Boothbay Harbor, Gulf of Maine | collected 2000-07-19 | reverse complement strand
CACACGTAATCAGCATCGAAGAGCGTTACTAGAACAACAAACGACCGGCGCGGAAAAAGATGACGTATCTTTAAGCAGAGTGGAACGTCTGGAGCGCTTGCGACAGAGGAGACGTCATCGTCGTCACCATCAAGGATCGACGGCGGCAACGTTAGCAGCACTTCGAGACGACAGGGAATTTTCTTTACTTCCGACGAGAGAAGGAAAAGAGGAGGAAAAATGGACGAGACACAGCGAGAGACTTCAAAGACGAGAGAAGGAGAGAATGGAGAGATTGAGACTGAAACGAGAGATGGAAGGAGGAGGAGAAGAAGAAGAAGAAGAAGAAGATAAAGATGGCATTGTGGCGAAGACGGCGACTTATGTGAAGGAAGCGAGACGCTCGAACTCTGCTTCTGATTCTCCTCAGTCGTTACCGGCGGTGCACGTCTTAAATTTAGTCACGGGCACTGGTTTGGGACAAATAGTTACCGCTTTGGTGCCAATTTTAGAAACACTGAAACACGCCGGATACGAAACGTTTGCTGTGCACGAATGCGGAGGAGATCCGCCCTGGAAAACTGGTTGGGAAAAGTTGGTTTCCTGTGAAGAACGAACAGAGAAGAATAACATTTATCATAATTTTAAGAGAACGTACGAGATTGGAGGTAAGCAGACTTTGACGGAAGTGATGAAGGAATACAAGAAATACGAGAGCAGCAACGAAGTAGATCATCTCAACGGGAGTGTGAACGATTGGAAAGAGATTTTGAGTAGTAAAGAGATTTATGGGAATGCGAAAAAGATGTTGATGGTGCAGCAAATGCATAATAAATTCGCTCAGACATCGAGTGAGTCTATTTGCACTTCGACGCGATACTGGTTCGATGCGCCTGCCGGTGATTTGCTAGAGTTGGTGAGAAAGCCTGAGAGTGAAATGCATAGAGTCATCACCTTTCACATACGCACGTTCGCGGATGAAAACATTGGTATTGCTTTTAACGACGATTTAACGTTGAATGAGGAATTAGCGGAGAAACGACGTGACAAGGGGAAAGCACCGGAGCAGAGAACAGATCGCATCAAGAAAGTTGCGCCCGAGTTTCCTAAAATGATTCAAAAAATGGTGGACGTTTGTACCATATTGTTCGAAAGAACGGGTAAAAAGACGCACGTGGCCGTGGACTCCCAGGCTGTTCGTGATTATCTAAGAAAGCATCGAACAGTCATGCAAGTAATTTCGACAGATATTGTGAAAAATGAAGAACACTATTATACAGAGCCGGCATATTCACTGAATGATATTGCAGATTGGTATTTATTGTCGTTAGGACAAACGATCGTCGGATTTCCAACAAGTTCGTCTTATAGTAGTTCTGCTCACTGCAGAGGTGGTAGCGTCATACATTACGCAGGCACGGAAAGCGAATTTACGGAAACAGTGTATAAGGTATTGGAAAGCGAATTTAAGGAGGATATCTTTACTTCTGAAACAATTTCAAGCACGGCTCAATCAGTTGTTGATATTTAGATAGATACAAATGCTGATGTGAATAATGATGATAATGGCGACGAAAACGACGTAAAGATGAAGCTGGCAGATATTCCTTTCCCGCCTCCTACGGATTCTGAGTTCCGGTTTCATGAAACCTCCTCTGGTATCCGCACGTGCCTTCCCGGTGTTCCAGCCGAATACTCTGACGTGCTCACAGCCGAAACCGTAACGGGGAGCTCGATATCACCAGACGAATGTCTTTGGCTGAACGAAGTGAAAGGCACCGGAATAGCGGCGTCTAAATTACCTTCAGATTGTGTTCCAGATAAAACGGTGTATTCTTCATACGCTAACGAGTACCATTGGGAAATGCTGATATTCAACTTACAAAACATCAAAGACCGCGAATGTTTCATGAATAGACTCATGATTGAGTGCATGGATGATAAGGCTATGGAGTTGTGCAAAGGTTCGGGATACATTAAGCATTGCGTTCCGTACCCAAAAGCTATGCGCGCATCTGACTACGAACGCCCTGAGGGTCAAACCGAGTCAAAAACCGATTATAACGCACTCACATGGATCAAGGAGAAAGTAGCATTCTCACTCATGCACGCCGACATATCCGTCTTCACGTTTGATAGCGACGTACTCTTATTCGATGTTCCAGATTTGGCGGAGATTCAAGCAACCAAACCAGACGGTATCATATTCTTCCAGCTCGCCTCAATTGAAGACGAAGAAGTTGAAAAAGCTGGCGAGTTTACGAAGGAGTACCACTCTCATCAGGATTTCAATGCCGGTCAATTATTCTGGAAACCAAGCGAAGACATGAAACGCGTGCTTTTGAAGGCGTTCCGAGCTGGAAACAAAAGTGGTAAGATCGACGTCCTCGATCAGTTCTATTTTTCGGGCACCCTTCGCGATGAAGATGATGGCGCCGTGTGGCAAAAGGCACACCATTTATCGTCCAAGTTTGATTCGGGGTGTTTTCATCACAGACCTTACGACGAAGAGAAGAAGTTAAAGAGAACGACTTTCCACGCGTGTTGCCATACTACGTTAAGCCAAAAGCTCCACGGATTGAACGAAGCGCAGGAGTACTTTTTAGAACACAAGAGGGAACGAGAGCAGCAATTATGAATAAAATAAAATACATAGTATTTCGAACAACTTGTCAACTGAACTCTGCTGAAGTGTCTGACTGTCTGAAGAGACTTTGACAAGACATAAAAATTCACCTAACGTATTCACCTGAAAACCTTTCGCGTCGTTTAAAATCCAAGCCAACGCGAGAGCGATAAAGGTTGATGTCGAGACATGCGCGGCGGGCGCATCTGCTCTATTTACTCTTCATCTTCATCTTCACCCTCACTTTCGCTCCGATTGGTGGTTCGAGTGCTGCTCGCAGAGTTTTGTCAGACGAGGAAAGTCACGACGATGATGCGTTTTTATTGTTGAGCAGACCGGAACGTCTGGAGCGCTTGCGACAGAAAAGACATCAACATCGTCACGATAACAGTCACGATCAGAAAGTAACATCGAAGGAACCATTTGTGAATGTAGATGAGTTGCAATCGAGCGTAGCCGACGACGACGAGAGCAGAATAGGAAGACGAAGACGCACTTCTCGTCGTTCCGGGCGAATGGGGGAGGAGGTCAATGGAGAACAGGGAGAACACAAGAGAAGAAGACACGAAAGAGAGAATGTTCCGAAGGAAACAGGGCATCAGAAGTCCGAGCGAGATAGCAGCGGTGAAGATGAGAGTACTGCTGACGTCGGAGCTGGTTCAAAATTACCAGCGGTCCACATTCTAAACATACCAGCCGGGGTTGGTCTCGGGCAAATAGTGGACGCTTTGGTGCCAATTTTAGAAACACTGAAACACGCCGGTTACGAAAGGTTTGCTGTGCACGAATGCGGAGGAGATCCGCCCTGGAAAACTGGTTGGGACAAGTTGGTTTCGTGCGAAGCTAGACCGGAAAGAAATAACATTTATCATAATTTTAAGAGAACGTACGAGATTGGAGGTAAACAGACTTTGACGCAAGTAGTCGCGGATTACGAAAAGTACGACCAGAGTGGCGAACTTGATTTTGTGGATGGACATAGAAACGATTGGAGTAAGATTCTAAACAGCAAAGAAATTTATGGAAAAGCAACTAAGATACTGATAATGCAGAAACTTCATAACAAGTACAGACCTGATGAGCATCTAGCGTGCGAAAACATGCCATACTGGTTTGACGAGCCGGTGAACGATTTGTTGGAGTTGGTGAAGAAGCCGGAGAGTGAAATGCATAAATTGATTACGTTTCACATTCGAACGATGGGAGATGAGCACATTGGCATAGCATTTAATGAAGATTTGACGTTGAACGAAGATTTGGCGCAGAGTGAGCGCGACAAGCGCAAATCTGGTGATAACAGGATCAATCGCGTAAAAGCAGCGGCTCTTGAGTTTCCAGATATGGTGAAGAAAATGGTGGAAGTTTGTACATTATTATTCGAAAAGACTGGGAAGAAAACGCACGTGGCTGTAGATTCCCAAGTTGTTCGCAATTATTTGCGAAAGCACGAGAAATTCATCCAAGTCACCGATCCAGATGTTTTGGATTTCAACAAGCACTATAAGGAGGAGCCTTTGTATTCGTTGAACGATATAGCCGATTGGTATTTGTTATCGCTGGGACGAGAGATCGTTGGATTTCCAAGTTCATCGACCTTTAGTTACTCTGCGGCTTGTCGAGGAGCTAGTTCAATACATTACACTAATACGCTGAGGGAATTGACGAGTATACTTGATCGACTTTTAGAAGATAACGGAGTAGAGAAGTATAGTAGGGAGGCTGATGAGAAGTCCAATCCATCAAAAGCCCCTCACGCTTCAGTAGTACATGATAACATTCTAAGCACTCGTGCTAATGATGCTTCTGTGCCCGATTTGATAAGCAGCAATAGCGATAGTAAGTGTGTGTATGGTTATCCCTCAACGAATGAAGAGAATACGTGCATATGCAACACAGATTGGACCGGAGAAAGATGCGAAGTCGATCCGATCCCTTCCTGCGACAGAGAAACATTTCTTTCGTGTGGCGATATTTTGTACCGCTTCGCGCATTCGCAGGAGCTTCCAGGCTTGAAGGAAACGGTGTTTCCTTCTTGCCAGTGTGCAGACGAATGCGTGTCACATTTGCTAAATGCCTACGGTGATGCAATGTACAAGCGCACGTTTTCTACTGATAACAAGCGCTTCGATCCAAGTTTACACCTTTGCACGCAAAATAATAAAGTAAAACGAACGCTTTTTATGGAAATGGATTATGAGAAACGAATTAGTAAGCGTGAGGAAATGGGAGAAGTATCGGATAATGCCACGCAGGAAGAAAGTCGGAAAGTCATGACCAAACTCGTAGACTCTAAAGAACAGAAAGCGACGAACTGTTCCCCAGATTGCGAAAGATTTGGTGGTGGTTGCGTTGATTACGAATGCGTGTTGTGTAAAGAAGGACGTTTTGGCATGGATTGTGCTATGAGTAAAAAAGACTTGGATTCTGCGCGACTGACCGCGCCGAAGCGAAAAGGCAAAAAGGAGCTTTCCCTTTCCTATCTTGATTTACCCGGTACAATTCGGCGGTTCATCCGTGGACAGAGCTACCAGAATCATGGTAGTTTCCGGGGAGTGCATTATTTCGAACATTCTCTCCGTAAAGATGCTGAAATATTCGATCCAAATCCGCCTACAAGCGAAACCAGCGACGAGGAGCGCAAAGATATTGTCGCCGTGATCCCTTTTTTCCCTTCTGATACGGTTGGAAACGTTGGAATGGCTCAAATATACGCTTCGCGGGTTGAAAAATACGTCAACGATAAATTTATGGGTGACATATCCTTTTCTACCATATGGTTCAACGCGCAAGATCGCGGATTTTGTACATTACAGAAATCTCGTGATGCACTTCCCTCAAGTGCCATAGGTATTACGCAATACGGACAGTGGCGAGTTCATCCGAACGACGAAACGCCGTGTTTCCGGAGCGAAATAGATATCGTCGTACCCTCCAGCGTCTCTAGTCGGGGTGGATACTATGGCGCGCAAGATCCTGAATTTAAGAGATACGACGAAAAGACAAAAGATGGGTTTCTGCTCTTCTTTGCTGGTTCGGAGAGAAGTAGACCGGAGTGCTTAGGTGAAGAGTTCTTCAAGAATTTAGAAAATAACTGCATGTACTCGTACGGTGGAGGTGCCAGAGGTTGGATTGTCGATTGGTTCAAGGACGAAGAGCGATTTTGGCTCAACAGAAAACTAACACGTTCCATGGAAAAAGGAGACGCAGAGCATCAAGCAGAGGCCATTCGCATGCGCTCCAAGTTCTGTCTCTCCTCGGGCGGAAACGGATTCGACCAAAGATTTATAGACGGTATCAGTCGCGGCTGCGTTCCGGTGCTGACGCAGTTGAACACGTCGCATCCGTTTGAAATCTTGTTAAACTACGAATCTTTCACCATCCGAGCACCAGGTGAAATGATGCGAGACTTACCAGAAGTACTCGAGGATACTGTTTCGAGCGGTAAGTATGCAAAAATGCTTCTTAACTTACGAGTCGTTCGCGAAGCTATAGCTTGGAACGTAACAAACGGACGAGAAGAAAACGACGAATACGATACGTTCACAGTAAACAACGGCGCATATTACCACACCTTAGCTGCTATCGCACTGAGAACCAAGAAAAAGTTACCTGAAAGTGTCGCGGAGAAGTTATGCAAGTTATACTTTGAAAATGAGTATCATGAAAACGCTTGGAAGGATGTTTTGAATGAAGAGTTTAGGCGAGTTCTGGAACCGAGTTGCGAAAAACAATCGAGGTAGATGGATGTGTTGGTTGAATATATTAATAGGCTGGAGATGAATATGAATGTAATACCACTGTAGAAGATAGGAAATTGAATAATATGGATTGTTGCTCGATTGCGAGTAGCGGTTCGAATCATAGTCACCTATAGCATTAGCAGTTTTATCCTTGTCCCTGTCTCTTTATGTTTCTATCTCCCTTGGTGTATTGTATTTTGACGTAGGGAGAAAATTAACGAACTCTGAAAACCTCATTTACTTTTTTCTCCTCGCGTATCAATTCCTTTTCTCGCAAACAAAATGCAGCGAAACTACGGTGAAGATCATCAACCGTACAATGAACCTTACGGCGATTTAGTGCCATTCGGAGACCCAAACTGGTACCGCGGCTACACATCACCATTCTATAAAAAAACGCACTCCGATTTTCGTCTCAAGTGCCGCTCGTTCGTTGAAAAAGAAATTTTACCGTTCGTGCACGAATGGGACGAATCGAAAACCATTCCGAAAGAAATATACGTGAAAACATACAAAGCTGGAATCCTGCCGGGTGTGGTTGGAAAACCGTGGCGTGAAGAATTGACATACGGGATTCAACCTCCACCAGATTTTGATTACTTTCACGAATTGATCTTGTTTGACGAATTTGCCAGATGCGGGTCCGGAGGCGTCTTGTGGGGCTTGTTGGAAGGCGTGCACATCGGGTTACCGCCGGTGTTAAATTTTGGGAGCGAGGAGTTGAGGAGGAGAGTTGGTAGTCCGGTTTTGCAGGGGAAGAGTATCATTTGCTTGTGCATTACAGAGCCGTACGCTGGGTCAGATGTGGCGAATATTCGGTGCGAGGCGAAGAAAGACCCGACTGGGAGATTTTACACGGTCACTGGAGAGAAGAAATGGATCACGAACGGTATTTGGGCAGATTATTTCACCGTTGCAGTGAGAACCGGCGGGAAAGGGTCGAGCGGAATTTCCTTGCTCGTGATTGAAAAGTCAATGAAAGGCGTGGACTGCAAACGCATGGACTGCATGGGCGTTTGGGCATCCGGAACGACCTTTGTTACGTTTGACGAAGTCAGAGTGCCGGTGGAAAACTTAATCGGTAACGAAAACGAAGGCTTTAAGTACATTATGCACAATTTCAACCACGAGCGATGGGGATTCGTCGTGCAAGCGAATCGATTTGCGCGAGTGTGTTACGAAGAGGCATTTACGTATGCACATCGTAGGAGAACGTTTGGCCAGCGTTTAATCGATCACGCAGTTATTCGGCACAAACTCGCGGAAATGATACGCCAAATCGAAGCCACGCATAACCTACTCGAGAATATCACGTATCAAATGAACACCTTATCTGAAGAACAAAAACCAAAAATGCTCGCCGGCATCACCGCTTTAGCAAAAGTCCAAGCGACGAAAGTGTTTGAGTTTTGCGCCAGAGAAGCGGCGCAGATTTTCGGCGGCGCGAGTTACGTACGAGGAGGGCAGGGTGAAAAAGTCGAAAGGCTGTACAGAGATGTCAGAGCGTACGCTATACCTGGCGGTTCAGAGGAGATCATGCTGGACTTTGGCGTGAGAGATAGCATGAAACAGTTTTCGCGTTTGTGAGTATTTGGTCGAGCTGTTTTTTTGTAGCATTTAAGAATAATATCACAAGTTGCATTAAATGTAGAAAGTAATCATCACACATTCATTTACTGTTATGTACACGTACTGCGCGCAGATTGACAAGAGGAATTGATATCGTGCGCTCATTTACGGTACTCGCTCTAAAAATACTCGTTTCTTTCAGAGAAAATACGGTCGGTTGAGGTGACTTCTGAACAAAAAAAATTAATTGCCAAAAACGCTATTAAAACGCTCGCTTGGGAACGCACATACAGATAAAGAATATGCGTTCCAGAGCGGTAAACAATGGTCAGAGTAGACGCGATGATAAAGAGTTGAGCAACGACATTGAGGAAGCTAAGATTAAATCTTCTTCTTCTTCAAGAAGATACGACTCTGTTGGCGAGAACTCCAGTCAAAAGTGGATGATTGCGATGCTCTGTTTAGGTATCTTCTTCGGCGTGTTTTTGTCGTTATCAATCCACGACAAAAGTCACGCGATGCTGAAAGGATCGATAGAGGGATTACACAGAAACGTTAAAAATGCGTACAGAGCGCATAACGTAGCGAGAAAAGAGTACTTGAGGTCGTATCGTGAAGCGTATTTGGAGTCGATTTTGGCAGCAAGAGGACCTTCTTCTTCTTCTTCTTCTTCTTCTTCTTCTTCTTTGGATGCGGAGGAAATTGAAAAAGGCTCCGCTGAAGATGTAAGTGAAGGCAGCAAAGACTCGGAGAAGAACGTGATCGCACGTTCTGGAGAAGATAGCCGGTCTAGCCCAAACGAAGAAGGCGAAATCGTTTTCAAATCGCTCGAGAATGGCAAGAAAATATGTTCTCCATTAATAGACGAGGAGTTCAGCGATCTCGTAGTCGAAGAAGGAAACGACGAGAGCGGCGCTCTCACGTCCAAAGCGGAATGCGAGTGGTTCAATCAGCTCACGAAAGTTGGTCTGGAAGCGTCGAAAATGCCCTCAACGTGTGTTCCCGATGACCACATATTTGCAACTTTAACGAACGATCACGACTGGGACATGTCCATGTTCGGTTTGCAACATATCAAAGATGAGAAGTGCTTCACCGACCGCCTCGTGATATTATGCCTCGACGATGTAACCTTCTCGAAATGTGAAGCTGCCGGTTTCAAGCACTGCGTAAAATATATCAAATCTATGGCGTCCTCGAATTATATGCACGATGATTACAGGCAGATCGTTTGGCTGAAACCGAAAATGGCGCTGGCATTCCTAAACGCCAAACTGACCGTATTTACCTTGGATTCGGATATATTATTCTTTCAAGTCCCAGATTTGGCTAAAATCAAAGAGTTACATCCCGAAGCCGAGCTCCACTATCAGTGGGAATATGTTGATTATGAAGCACTCTACGAAATGGAGAATCCGAACGAGGATTTCGAAGAAAGCGTACGACACGACGGGTACAACTCTGGCCAAGTCTTGTGGATGCCAACCGCAAACGTCATCAAAGGCACTTTAAGAGCGTTACTTCGAGGTAAAGAAGGAGGTTCCGGCGATAAGTTGGAGCAAGCTCATACTCGGGATGGAATGAGCGATGCGGGCGTAAACACTTCCGGATTAAGTTTTAGATATGCCGCAAACTGGCAGTGTTCAACGAGGGGCGTTTGTTCGGTGTATACGAAAAGTCAAAATTGGATTTCGTACCATGCGACGTGGCTACAAGGCCTCGAGAGTAAAAGGGCCATCCTGACGAAGGTGGAAGAAGCCTGGTCGAAACTCTCTTCCAAACCTGCGAACGCGGAGGATGATGCGAATGATTCTCTTCTTGCGCAATGTGCAAAATCTTTAAAAGCTGAAAATATAGGTTTCGGAAATACCTTCCTAGGCGACGGTATGAAGACCGAACTAGACGCTGCGCACGGGAATCCAGGCCGCGCGGGGGGATGCCCAACTGGGCATTTGTATTGTAGCGCGTGGGAACCGTTGCACTGGGGGAGCGACGAAGATTACACGTCCTTTTGGAACACGGTGTCATCCAACGGTGCGCTGAAAGAGCATCTTATCGTCGCGGCAGAGCTGGACGAGCAGTGCGCTTTTGACCCGAAAACGGGAATCGAATCCATCGAACAAGATGTGCAGAAAATTGCCGCAGTTCACTTCAGATGCTCTGACGTGCCTATAAGCTACGCTCCTGATTATCCTGTGGCACCACCAGAATATTCTTCGTTCGTAGGAAAGAAATTCCGCGAGTGGGGGATGAAACGTGTTGTCCCTATACTCTGCGTCGAACATGGCTTGGAGGAATCAATTCGAGACGACCGTCAAAAGCAGTGCGAGGAATTGTTCAATTTACAACTTAACATTATCAAGCGCGAGATGATAACGAATGATGAGAACGTTCATTTCGACGACATCACCTGTTTATCCGAAAAGACGACACTCATGGCAATCCGCGACCTAGGCGCCTCTGCTATCCTCGTCCCTTCGTCGTTCACCTTCCCGGCTGGGTTAGTTCGAGAAGATGGCAGTAAATTCATCATGCCGCACTTCGGTGTCCAAGGTGTGAGCCCTGCTGACGTGTTGCTTCAATCCAAAATAAACGATGAAATCATTCTGCGCATGCAAAGCGTAGCAGATGCGATGCCTGTGACTGTATTCTGCCCCCGGTGCGGTAACGACATCGCGGACACTCCTGAAGGCGCGACCCAGTGGAACATCGACGTGTGGAAGCCACTGTTGGAGAAGTACGCATCAAAGAATTGAACTCGTCGTATGCATTCAAAAGAGCTCTGATTTTAGTAGATTTTAGATTAGAACGCGAGTGTATGTACAAATAAAACCGCACGCAAAATAAAAAAGAACTACACAAACCCGCTCTTTCTGAGCGATCATCATGCGCGAGAAAAAGAGGAAGGAGAAGAAGAAGAGGAAGAAAGAAACGAGCAAACATCGGAAGACGACGACGACGACTTTGCGATGTCGATACTCTTCGTTCAACCATCCCAAACACGCCGCTTTTTTTTCCTCCTCTTCGTCTGATGATTTCGTGCCGACATTTCTCTCCTCGATTGAACTGTTCGCGTTTTCAACTTCAAACGAGAATTCTCAGAAGAACGAGGCGAACGAACAGGCATCATCGGCAGCAAAGATTCTTTCGATCGATGCCCTAGATCGTGCATCTTTTTCTGTGATTCGAAAGTGCACCATGGCGGATGTTTTGAACGCGCATTTTGTGCACGAGTACGTGAAAGAAGATGAAGAGAAAGAAGGGAAGAAGAAAAAAGAGTTGAGTTTACTCTCGATTGGCGACGAGGAGGAGGATATTTTCTCCATCGCTCGAGGCCGGTTCGAAGCTATTTTGAGCGAGCGTCTGTGCGAGAGACTGGGCGTGTCCGGACCGCTCTCTCGAAGTTCTTCGTCTGAGAGAGAAGAAGAGAGGAGACGGAGAGTCGTCGCGATAAACTTACGGAGCGATAACTTTGTACCCGGGCGAACGACGCACGACCGCGTGACGGATAATGCGAGGAGGGTTTTTCATCGTCAAACTTCTTCCTCTGGAGGGAAGTTGGGTAACATAGCTGGTGATGGTGGTGGCAGTAATGTGCTCCTCGCGCACTTTGAGGTTGGAAACGAAGCGATAGAGATTGAGAGGTCTAGTTTTGCAAGCGGCGAGAACGCGGTTGAGATTTCGAGTCGGAAAATTGAAAAGTGCACAGGAGAAGCGAAATGTGAGAAAGAGGAAAATAGGTTGTTTGAACTCGTTGAATCGTTTCGGCGGTCCGTGGAGAGCAAAGAGAGCGCCGCGATAACATCTGGTGAGCACGAGGAGACTTTACGGAAAATACTCGAAATTGTAAGCGTCGCTGCTTTGCGAAGTCGGCAGAAAGAGAAGAAGGAAGAGGCGGCGAAGGAGTCTCCGTCTGCCTGTCGCCTTCATACTGCACGATGGAGCGGGTTTTTAACATCAAATCACCTCGAGCGAGCGCTCAAAGCGACGAATGAAATGATCGAGAAGGACGATCAGTTTGAGTTTTGCGTTGTTTGCGCCCACGCGTTTCCGAATCAACCTTCTTGTGAAGCATTGCAGACAACCACGAGAACGAAGAAGAAGATGATGAAGATGAAGAACAGCAGCGATAGGAAACGAAAGCAACCGTCGTCGAGCGTTGAAGGAGAATGCGAAGAAGAACAAGAGGTCGAGATTTTGGCGCCGCGGACTTGCGCTTTCCTCGTGATGCAAAATCAGCGATACGTGAGTTTCCTTCCGATAACGTGAGAGATAGATACAGTAGGTAGAGATGAGATTTAATATAGTCATAGATAGAATGCCGCGTATTAGCTGTTATACATTTACACGATTGAATTATTATTACGTTTATCTTAATGTTGTTATATGTTATTGCTTCTGCGAGAGGAGGAGCGCTTTCACACTTTATTCGTCCACAACTTTCATTTTCAAAGTTTCTTCACTCGCTTTGTTCGCCTCTTCGTCGCTGTTCGTCGTCGTCGTCGTCGCGATCTTCGCCGCTATCATCGTCGGTACCTCTTCTACGGCAACCACTTTTTTCACAAACTGACCGCGAACTCTTGGTCGAGCTTCCGCCAGCCGTTTTCTGCTGGCATATCGAACTTTCTTTTCGAATTTACGCTCCTTGCGCTTCTTGAGAAATCGAGCGATGGCCAACGCTCTTCGCTCGGCACAGGTTGAGGCGGTGTTGACGTTGTTGACGGCAGCGTTGGTATTGTTGGCAACAATGTTGTCCAACTTCACTTGCGCCGCAGATGTGTTTACGAACGGTTGGGCCGGCTGCTGTGGCGCATAGTGATGCTGCTGATGTTGGTGTTCTAACATTGTCATCGGCGCCTTCTCGACGGCGGATGCCAACGCTTGCACGAATGAATTTACGTATTCTTGATTTTGTTGAAAGTACGGAAACATGCCCATTCCGGCGTTACTGTGTATGCTCGTTGGCGGTGGCGCTCCATTCAAGGAGGAAGCAAACATGGCTGCTGCAGCCGCGGCGGCGGGATTGAATCCAGGAGGCATTTGCATTTGATGCTGTTGCTGTTGCTGCTGAGACATCGCCAACGACTGCATCAAATTTTGATACGCTTGCGCGTTAGCTTGCACCGTGGCCGGATCCTGTGCCGCCCCCATGAAGTTCTGCTGTTGAAGGTGGAATTGCATTTGCATTTGCATGAATTGCTGCTGTTGCATTTGCATCTGGTACTGCTGCTGCTGTTGTTGTTGTTGTTGTTCTTGTTCTTGTTGTTCTTGTTCTTGTTGTTCTTGTTCTTGTTGTTGTTGTTGTTGCATCTGGTACTGGACCAAGAGTTCCGCAGCTTCCACATCTTTCGCTTCAGTCATCGCCGCCTGCGGTGAAGTACTTTTCTTTGATAATCTCGAACGCGCTGCTTTCGTCGCATTCTTTCCGCTCTTCTTCTTACCATCCGGAGTCATATCTGCTTTCGCGCCATCATTCAGATTGGGAAAAACCATCGACATCGGATCAATCGGTAACGCTACCGTTTCCACGCCAACGTTTTTGTTCTCGTTTTGTTTGATGAATGATTGAAACGCCGAGCGCGACTCAGACCGGCGTAATTTGACGCGATCAGAATCGTTCGTATATTCATTACCATCGTTGTTACTACCTTCGCCTTTATTGTGTGAATGTGGCGGTAACGCGAGTTCGAGAACAGCCGTTGGACCGCCGTGTGCGCGCACGAGTTGCACCGACAAACCCGAGAAGAGTTTCTTTTGTTCCGAGTGCAATATATTCGTCATGAGGTCTGAAGTCCTTGGCGCCGAGGTTCCTGGTCCTTCTTCTTGCATTGGCGCCGTCGCGAGTTCTCGAGCAGTAACAGTAGTAGTAGTAGTAGTTTTCATGGTCTCCTCTTCCGACGAATCTTCTTTCTTCTTTTTCTCCTCTTCTCCTTCTTCTTCGTTTCCGGAGGATTCTCTCCCACCCCCGGCTCCAGAACCTTCATCTGATCCGCAATCTGCATCTCGCATTTGATTTCGAGTCCAACGGTCGGCCGTTTTCGATTTTTTCATCTCTTCCATTTCCTTCGTCCCTTCTTCGTCGAGGACTCCGAGACCGCCAGATTCTTTCACCGCGAGTTTGAAAGTCGATGGATCGTCCGAGCCGCCCGAACCTTTCTCCTCAGAACCGCTGTTGTTGTTGATGATGATGTTGTTATCATTATTACTATCCTTATTATTATCCTTATTATTATTATTATTATTATTATTGTCGTTTTTACCGTCACCATTCCTCGTCGTTGTCGTTAACAGTAAAGACGAACTCGACGAACTCCCGTTCGACGGTAACCTATGATGCGTCCCGACCATGCTCCTACACACATCCTTACTCAGCGGTTTCTGCAAAAACCCCTCCGCACCAATCGCGTGCGCTTTACTCTCATCCAAAACTTCCCCGGTAGCTTCCAAATGATCGCTCACCGACATGACAATTATCGGCACCTCTTTCAATTTCGGATTCTTCGATAAAATCGAGCACAACTCGATGCCGTCCACCTCCGGCATCATGATGTCCGTTAGAATCAAATCAATCTTTTCGTGATAATCGTTATCTCGTAATCGCTCTAAAGCTTGCTTCCCGTTGGATGCGTTCGTCACTATCGCTCCGGCTTGCGTGAGCATGGACGTTATGATCAAGGAGGTCGGGATGTCGTCCTCGACCAGTAAAATTCGTAATTTTTTCTCCTTTTCCTCAGTCGTTTTCGTTGACTTCTTTTTCTCCTCCTCGTTTTGGGGAGAAACGTCGTCACCATCATCCGTCGTCGTCGTCGTCGTTGCCGCTGTTTCAGTCCCTCCTCGTTCGAGAACGACGACGATCTCTTTTTTTTGTTTCGATGATCTCGTCTTGATCTTTGCTTCTTTGCTCGCAGCGACCGAGTGACCGCCCATCCTCTTCGTCTTCTTCGTCGTAGTCTTCTTCTCAACAAAATCATCCTCAAACTCCGACGTGTCGTCACTCCGTTTCCGGATTGGAAAAGGAGACTCAAGATTCCTCTTTTCTTTTCCCTCTTCTTTTCCAGAGGAAGATCTGTGCGCGCGCGTCGATCGCCTCATGGTATATCTCTCTCTTTGTTTACGCGTGTGTGTGCGCGCGCTGTCTCTCTGCACTCCTCGTGACCTTCTTTGTGTGATTAGAGAATGTGTTTCCTCCTTCCCGTACGAAAGAGCGGGTTTTCTTGAGATATTTATGAGATCTTTTGCTTGAATAGAAATTTGAGACGCAGAAGCATCCTGAAATGCCTTTTTTCATCGTCATCAAAAGCAGTTTTTTTTTTGTTTTTAATAATAAACCAACAACATCAATTCGAAAGATAACCACAAATAAAGACGATTACTCGAGAGAGAGATACGATTAGAGAGCGACGAGAAGAGGAAGAAGTGCCTTGTCAGTCAGTGAACACACCGTGCAATTTTGTGCAAAACAGCATGTCCTCGCGCGTCCATAGTTTGCTCCTCGATCGAGTCGTCAAAAAGGTATCATTTCGGAATGGGGAGTGTAGTAAGAGTCTTTTGATTTTTTCCCTGCTTTCTCTCTCAGCCTGGGTGTTCGTATTTGTCGTCCCAAGGCAAGGAAGGAATTCAATTAGCGTTAAAATAGAGTTTGGAGGAGCCTCTGAAACGGTGCAAACTTCTGCTCCTGCGATTCGAATGGCTCCGTCAGGAGATGGTGCTGCGCATGAAGGTGCGGAGTTGCGTGACTTCAAATTATCCGAGGAGAGGCTTTCTCGTTACTCTCTCTTTCATCCCCTTACAAATGGCGCACCGGAAACGGCAAACGTATGGTATCAGAATAATGTTGAACCTTCTATTACTTGTTTACATGAAGATCGTATTGGCAATCAGGGTGAAGGGGGCAAATGGATGTGCAATATAGATGCGTTGAGAGATAAAAAGGACTGTTTGATTTATAGCATTGGAAGTAACAATGACTTTAGCTGGGAAGAGGGGGTAAAAGCGAGAGCGCCAAACTGTGTTATTCATGTTTTCGATCATACCGTCGTAAACGCTAGCAACAAGCCTCACAATGTATTCTTTCATAGGTGGGGTTTATCTGAGGTGGATTCAAACAGGAATCCTAATTTGAAATCGCTTTCAGAAATTTCGAAAGCGTTGGGACACAAAGATAAAAGAGTAGATGTTTTTAAAATCGACTGCGAAGGATGTGAATGGGGAACGCACAAAACCTGGTTTATCTCAGGCTTGCAAATCGAAGAAATTCTAGTTGAAACACATCATGGATCAGAGGCACCTAAACCAAATTCATACGCGAAACAATTTTTTACTCATTTACACGAATCGGGCTACCGAATTTTCCATAAGGAACCGAACGTTCATTATTCTGGAGGAAAAACTCTGTGCGTTGAATTTGGCTTTAAAAGAATTTGACTGAAAGTTTTCAGCGAGCATAATCAAATGCGAAGAAGAAATAAAAGTATAATAAACATAAACGAAAAGATGCCTACCTGTCTCTACCCTACTTTGAAATAATTTCTTTGAATAAGTCTACCCGTACGACATAGAGAAGAAGAAATTTGTGTCAGAGGAAACGGGGGACATCCAACCTTTTCTCGATTTGCTTTGGGATATGAGCGGAGGAGAGGAAACGGTCCAAGAGTATCTTTTGAAGTGGATTGCTTTTCTATTTCAAAATCCCGAGAAGAAACCGAAGACAGCGTTGGTATTCCAGTCGAAGGAAGGAAGTGGGAAGAACGAGTTTTGGGGACTCATAGGCAAGCTTATGGGAAAGGCTACGTACTTGGAAACGTCCAACGCCCTGCTCTGTTTGTATTGACGCACTTTTCGAGGTATTGTGTTTGTATTGCGCCGAGTTTCTTTCGCATTTCGAGAACGGTAATGTCCTGGAACTTTTCCAATATTTCGCTTTGGATATCGCCCGCCTGGAAAAGTATGTTGCACGAGAGTTTGCGAAACTTCGCGCTCGCACGAAGCCCCGAAACCGCCCGATTCAGTGGGAGACTCGAACATCCTACGTATATTTTTTCGGTATGAGGTGATGATATTTTAAAAATTATTCATCTCGAAAGCTCATTATTTCTTTAAGTTAGGACGAGAAAAAAATATTTTTGTAATTTCTGATTCAAGCGTGAATTGTTTGTTGAGAATGTTGTTTGAGATGTTGTATTGGAATTTTACGCGAAGTAAATCGTGATGTAATAGCGTTCATTATATTCGTAAAAATAAGTATACAACTTTGATAACACTCTCTTTTAACTCTTCTTCTTTTTTACGTGTTGTTGTGTCTTCTTTTCATGCGTCGTCGTTCACATCTCTCGTGTGCGCTTTTAACTTTTCGAGCAAGTGTTCGGTTTCGACTTTCGAAACGAGCAAGTTTAAGCTCGTTTTGCCTTTCCAACACGTGATTGCGAATTCGGATCGAGAGCAGTTGAGTTTCTGAACGTCCTCGTCGCGGAGCAAACAAACGAGCGAGCCTTGGGAGCAACTTTCGACGTGTTTTCGAGTTTCCGCGTCGGTGAAACTCGGTCGCGGAGTGAATTTGGAACCGTCCGGTACCGGTTCGTTTTCAACCAACGCCAAACCTCTCAGTTTGAGGATTTGGAGGAGTTCGGGGATGGTGATCGTGATCGCTTGTTTTGTCATGAACGGCAAAGTTAGGAATAAACCGTCTTGGTTTAATCGGTAGTTGCACGAGCTCAAAACTTTCGAGTCTGCGCCAAAGTAAGAGTCTTTATCGTCGTTTAAGTTTTGTCGTTCGAAGACTTTTAAACCGATGGCGGTTATGCGTAAACTTTCCCTCGTATCGGCGGCGATGTACTGTCGTAAATTTGGAGTGACATAATACACGCGTTTCGGTTTGCTCCCTGCCGCGGTTCTCGTGACACAGTTTTTCTCGATTTGAAGCGAGTGAATGCCGTACTTTTCGTTGATTGGATCGACGACGTCCGGAGAATTCACGGGCGCGACCCCGTCGAACCCTTTCCTACCCGGTCTCGATTGGTCTTGACCGTGCGCGTTGAGGAAGAGTAACGTACCATCTTGCGGGTCGCGAGAGTACTTCTCTTTCGGCGGTTTCGGCTGTTCCACGGTTAAAGAGAGCTTAATTTGATCTCCAGAGTCACCATTCGAGGACGAGGACGGGTACTCGAAATGGCACTTCACTTCCGCCATGCCTAAACCTTTAAATTTCGAAAACTCTCTCGTTTTCGACTTTTTACTCTCGTTGCCGTTCGCCTCGTTTTCGATTTGCGTCTCAATCTCCGGATCCAATTCTCTCACCTTATCGAAAACGGCGACAAAGAAACCACCGGTATCGGAGTGGTGCGGTAAAATTCTCACGCAATTTTCAATCGGGATGGTATCTAAAAACTCTTTATCCGGGAACATGGAACTCGCGACAACTTTTTCGTTGTTCTCGTGCGCTTCCTCCGCCGAATTCCATCGACGATTCGATTTCCCCCAAACTTGCCAATCTCTCAACCCGTTCGATCGTTTCAAGTCCGGTAACTCTTTGCTCACGTCTACCAACGTCAACGCCCCGTTCGTCGCTTTCATCAGCGACATCACCACGGCTTCATTTTCAATCGGGTTCAACGAACACGTGGAATATACCATCCTCCCTCCAACTTTCAAAATCTGCGCGGCTCTCTTTGCGATTTTGATCTGCAGCGAGTGCAGACCATTTCCAAAGCCGCCGTGCCATCGAGCCCAAATATCCGGCGCTTTCCGCATCGTGCCATCTCCGCTACACGGCACGTCACACAAAATGGAATCAAACTTAAAATCATCCTGAGCGTTCCTGGGTTCACCTTTAATCACAGGAAAGTTCTGCCCCTCGTGATTCGTCACCAACAAGCACGGCGAATTCGCGCGTTTCGTTTGGTGCGTCAACAAATTACAGCGCTTCAAATCAGCATCGTTGGCGACGACAAACCCAGTCGGCATCTTTGCGGACAACTCTGCTTTTCCTCCCTCCGCGTCCGCGTGAAAACTCCCAAAGCTCGGATCGTAACTCTCAAAATCCCTATGCAACGCCTCTAAAACTTGGAACGTTTTCGATCCAGGCGCAGCGCACATGTCCAAAACCTTATGGTGCGGTTCAACCTTCAAAAACTGCGTCGGTATCATCGACACGACTTCTTGCCTCGTGATCGAACCAAACTCTTGGCCGGATTTGAGAAACTCGTGCAACGACTTCAACTGCGGCACGGATCGTAACTGTAACCTGGAGTAACTAAATTGCCACGCCCCAGAGTCTGGATACCACTCCACCGCTTTCGGTGGTTTAATATCTTCCAACCCTGCTCCGGATAACGTCGCGAACTCGTTTTTCACTCGTTGCTTGATCCGCGCGGCAAAGTTCCCAACCCCGTTGATTCTAAAACTGCTCGGTAAATCCGTTTTCAAAACGCGCATCAAGTTTGCAAAATCCTCGTCGGACGAGCATATCTTTTGCGCCGAGTAGTACGCTTCGAAGTGCTCGTTTTCGCGGACGTATTCAGTCGCGCCGTATTTCCCTTCGCCGTTGTTCTTTTTGCCTCCTCCTCTTGCCGGTCGTTTCCCTTTGGGTTCTTTGTCCCACGAATTTGAGCGATTGGATTTCTTAAAGTCTCGCTTTTGGATTCTTTTGTTGTTGTTGTTATTACCATCGCTCGGGTTTGACTTGCGCTTCTTGTTGTTGAATCCCATCTTTATACCTCTCTCTCTCTCTCTGCGTTCTTCTTCTTTGTTTCTTTGGATGTATGTTTGGAGAAAACGCTCGGGTAAACGAAGTTCCTGAGAGGAATTTTTGGCGGCTTGGCGGCTGTTTTTTGAGAAGAAAAAGAGAGAAAAAAGAACAGAAAATACTAATACGGAGATGAGTAGTAATAGTACACAACTTTATGTTCAAGTTCTTTCTGTTTTACAAATACCCACCACTCGTGAAAATCCCGCAGACGAGTACACTGACGACGCTTCCGAAGGCGATTCCAGCGGAGAGCATGGTGCCGAGAAACGCGCCTTCTTCGCTTTTCGCGACATCTTCTTTTTCTTCGTCCTCGTTCGTCCTTTCTGTCGTCAAAGAGGAGGACACCAACGACGGTGGGTTTTCTATTTCAATGTCTTCGTTTTCGATTTCGTCTGAGCGCGGCGAATGGTGGTCAGAAGAGAGCGTTTGCGGTCCTAGCGCCATGCTGCATGCGGCGTTGAAACCGTTGGTGAATCCTAATAAGAATACAAAGAGGATTGGAAACGAGTCGAAGGAGAAGACTCGAGGGATGCGCCAGCCGGATCGATTCACGTTGCACGAAGCGAGCAAAGGAACGAATACTATTCGATACAGACTTCGACGGAACGCGACTTGGCCGGTGACGTTTTGTAGCCCTCGACTGTGAGCGTACGAGGAACCTTCAAAAACGCGTCCGGCGAGGTCGCCGAGATTGAAGAGGAGGAAGAGGAAGGAGGTCCAGTAGTCGCCGTCGGTGGATGCACCGTTACTATCATCGCTACCGCTGTTGTTATTCATTTCCGCGCGAGTGACTATGGACGAAGTGATTGCGGGAAACGCGGTGAGCGTGACTGTAAACGTGAGAAACACGGCGAACCGAAAGAGCCACGTCTCTTTTTTAATCGGCGGCTCATCGGCGGCGCCTTCGGTACCTTCCGACGCTTCTGTTGTTGCGTTCGAAGAAGACGACATCGTAGAAGCGCCCATGAGTCGCGCGTTTGACCTTTCGTCTTCGACGTTGAATTCCAAGTCGTTCTCAGACAATGCATTATTCGATTCCTTCTTCTTCTTCTTCTTCTTCTCCTCCTCCTTGTCCTCCTCGAGTATCGCGACTGGAGCGTATTGCTGCGTGCTAATGTTCCCACTATTAATACTATCGTCGCCCATATTTGACGTCATATTTTCCTTTTTCATCTCCAAGACTAACTCTCTCCCGCCTTTCGCGCACAGTAAACACGCCAATCCGCTCAAACCAAAATACAAAGCCGCGAAATTAAACCCGCTACACGTCAACGCCACGAAACTCGCGAGCACCCCGCTCAACGCTTGCCCACTCACCACCGACGTGGAAAACTTTCTCTCTCGCGTCGCGGCTAATGCAAACGATCCGGACTGCACCAAACCAGTGAAAATACCGAACAAAACTAAATTAAATGTCGCGAAAGAGACGACAAATGTACCTTTTATGTGTTCATCCAACGCCAGTAACGCCGTCGCGAAGAAACATACAGCGCACGCCAAGAGTGGATACGTCGTCAATCGGTCGTATAATTTACTCTTCTCATTCACATCTTCTTCTCTTCTTCTTCTTGGATCATCATCCTTTCTTCTGCCCGCATCAAACACCCGCATCCTATTCATCGCGATTAACGTCGCCAAGTTTGCCATCGTGTACGAAAAACTAAACGCATTTTCAAACGAATCTTTCGTAAACGTAAACCATCCTTCGCCATTTCTCGCAGCCGCGGCGGCATCCCCACCATCGTGTCTGAGTAAAGTCACGTCAAAATACTTCTTCGCGGTGATGAACACGTTGAACGGGAGTAAAGTCCCGACGCCGAGAAGGAAAAATCTCAACAGATTTTTATCCTTGAGAGAAGTCGTTACGCCGTTGTTGTTGAACGTCGTCATCGTGTTGTTTGCTCGTCGTCGTTCTCTCTCGTTATTCAAACATCAACAAGTGCAACAAACATCTCTTATTTTGTACGTATTTTGGAGTTCAATAATAATAATATTATTAATCGCCGAATATCAAAGGTAACGTTCTCTCTCTCTCTTTTCCTCGCGCTTTTGTTTCCAGAAAGTTATGAGTTGTGGTTCGTGTGAAATGGTGTAATTTGTTGTGTAAATTGTTTCATTACAAAGACAGAATGGTGTACTTGTTTCATTGAAGAAAAACGATGAGGACAAAACATGCGAACGAGGTTACGTGCAGTTTTAATCAGTAATAAAAGCTAGTAAACTAATCATCATCTTCTTCTTTACAACACTACTCATCATAGTTCTTTTTCATAATCACAGATCGTATCTTTTGAAGTCTGCAAATGTTTCATCCTCTGGCGGCAAGGGCGCGTGACCATCGACGATTATAAACGTATTGACTGTATTCAAAATTCTCCACAATGTAAAATCTGCTTTTTCTACAAATACGTATTCAGGGAACGCAGAGCTTCCTTTTTTCGTGATTTTGAACGGTTTCGCTAAATCTTGGCGAATGCATACAACACTTTTCCTCTTACTTGGAGCTTTTTTGCCTCTAACAGAGTATACTCCCAGAGCTACGTAACCTTCCGGTGGTACTGGCCAGAAGAAGCGTACATTCGATCCTTTTATTTTACCTGCGAGTTCAAATTTCACGGGATATGCAAAAATTGAATCTTCCCCGGTCACTGTTGTTTTGTTGACCACTGGCATAGGAATTGATGATGACGGGGCCGCATTGGTTCCTATTTGGAGTATTGATCCAAAAGTAATTTTCTTTCCTCCCGATACTGGATTAAATATCCCGAAAATTTTCGGTGCGTTTTCTTCTTCTGGCGCATTGGCGCTGAATCCTGCCGATCTTCTCTTTGAAGAGGAGTAAACGCACTTGTAACCGTCGCTAAATTTGAACGCTTTACCGAGCTTTCGATTATCAGTGGTATTAATTCTATCATCAAACGAGGTCGAGAGATTTAAGTGTTCAGAGTAGTCGCTCAACCCTGAGGAAGACGAGGTCGATGAATATGAAAACGACTGGTTATCGTCTTCTTCTTCACCAGCGAAATTGCCCCGCTTTCTTTCGAGACTCTTTCTGATCGACGATTTTGTGGACCTTCGAGGTTCAGAAGAACTTTTTTCGTTCTTACTCGAGAACAATCTCGACGATAAGAGAATCTTATCGCTCAGCGTATCTTGTAAAATAACGGGAACGCTGATTCGCTGGCATTGATCCAGGTAGCTGCTATTGGAATATATTAAATCAACGTAGTCTCCTTCCCTACTCCTTTCCACGCATTTTACTGACTTCCAAAACAAATCCCACTCAATGCTTAAAGCTCTCTTGCTTCGGTGTTTTTTAACTGCAATCTTGAAGAGACGCCTACTAGTTGCGATGATAATGTTATCATGATCAATATTTATGACCCACGCGAAATCCCCATCATCAGAAATATGTCGAACGAAACGTCTTTGCTTTATTTTTCTCCACAACATTGACGCCGTTCCATCCTGCTCGTCATACGCTCTCAATACACCATCCATGGATGGGAGACGAGCGGGACGAATTCTCTTCACATGCTTCTTCTTTGTCTTTACTCCAAGAGCGGCAAGTGCGTTTGTGATAGATCCTTCTACTCCTAATGTGATGTGTCCAAGAAACCCAACGGCGCCTGCAATTGGCTTGGAAACCGTTCCTAACGTGGCTTTTTTCACACCTTTGAAGAAACCTGAAGCGCCATCGCGATAGCCATAGAGAACAGGCTTATAAAGAATTCCAGTAGCTCCTTTTACAACATTCAACGTAAAATAAGTGAGACCATCAATCGCACCAGTTGTAAAAGTTATGTAGTCAACCTCGGGTCTATCGTCTTGCATGTATATTTTCGAATGACTTGCTTTGGAGATTGATTTCCGAAGATTCATCCCGACGCCAATTGCTGTATGTCCACCTAAGATGTTGGATATTTTACCCAAGCCAAGTCCTACGGATGCTAATCCGCTAATACCTGATAAAACTCTGAATATTTGTCCCAAGAGTTGCTTCCCGTACGCTTTGCCCACGTCTAATTTGAATGTCGAGAGCTTCGTAAGTTGATGATGCAACGCAAAACCTTTTAATTTTACCGTAGACTCGGAAAGGTTAATAAAGCCAACTATGCCAGGGATGAGCTCCTGCGCGCGTCTCGGGCGAATTCGATCAAGACCAGCTGCGCGAAACGAAAAAGCGACTGTTATAGGGTCAATCGAGAAGTGCTGCACGTATATCGTTCGATCGATATTTCCAACGACAACTGAAACGTCGTCAATACCAACGCCTTCACCGCTTTTGCTCTTAGCAGATTTTGTCCCTGAAGAACTCCGTGGGACAAAATAGTCACAAAATAGTAAGACCGACCAAAGCGACGGTTCATTGATATTCACGTGGATCGGCGTGCGCGTGAAATTCAACTCTACGCGGTCATAGTGTATTATTTTATCGCGTAGATCTTCCCGAACTCGAATACGTGCTGAAAATAGATTATCCTGCGCAACATCATTGTCAATGCGACGCAGAAGAACCGGGTATATTGTTTTGTGCGTCATATCATCAATTTGTAAACTCTTTAATCGTACAGAAGTGGTTGTAATCACCGCTTCTGTGAAAGTTTCTTTCTGATCGTGCGATATGCTAAATCCATCGACGTGAGCTACCAGGATCTCGTTGATGCGTTTATCGAGTAAACTCAAAGTTATGTTTTTCAGAGAGAATGAATATCGAGAGCGTTTTGCGGTGATCGGGCAAAACATTCTTTCAGTTTCATTCTGTAAAGCTTCCTCCCGTGTTTGAGCAAAATTTTGGAGATCATCTTTAGATAGCGCTGACCCAAACCTAAGCTTCGATGGTTTTCTGTTCACATCATCTGCATGTGTGAAAGATACGGTAGCAAAAGTAAGCAAAGTGCTTTTAAAGTCATCTTGATTTGTGTTAGAGAGTCCATCTTTCAGTGCTTCAAAAGCCCAGTAACCTTCACCTCCAGAATCAAATATGGGCACTGCGAGACCGGGAAGCTCAGTCAAGCCTTTGCTATCAAATGCCCTGTATATGCGCGATGGTAATTTTTCAAAAAGCCTTTCTCTCTTCGTAGATGACTGAACATTTCCGACACGAATGAACTTTGCTTCTATAGCTCGATCAGGCTCCGAATCATTTAACCACGCAAAAGCTATGGAAGCATTTGGTTGGACCTCAGTCCAATCACTACCAGCACGAAGATTTTCATGAAACGAAGCTCTGTTAAAGTCAGTATCGTTTTCTACTCGTGCTAATCCGTCAGATAGTATTTCACGGAAAGCCAAAACGTACTCGTTATTTGTATTTTCAATAATGATTGGATTTCGTCTCACGGTGAAATTGATAGTAGAAGTGCACGTGAGAAGAGAATCGCGTTCAATATCAATGTTCAAGGACTTCACTCGCATATTCTGTCCCTCTTCTGAGCTAGTTGTATCGAGCAAGCGCACACTTAATGTATTTTTGTCATCTCTATCAATATTAAATTTTGAACTCCATGCCCCATTCTTGCGATGTAATTTTGCGAACAAGTTTTGCTCTGGGTCGGATAGGCCAAGGTACTCCCCACTTCGAGTGATCCGCAGGAATAGATTTCCACGCTGAAGCATCGGGAGAATCCGTGATATCCAAAATCTCTCCAGTTCTGTTCATCAAAGTAATAGCAGGTTCCACGATGACTGTCACAGCTTGACCAAAAATTTCCGTGTCAAAGAATCCCTCTTCTTTCGATACTTTACTGAGCAGACTTTGTCGTTCAAATCGAACAGATACTGGTAAACAGACTGACGTCACGTTTTGACCTGATATTTCCAATCCGTTCGCTTCAATTATAACTGGCCTGCTCAAATCAAACTCAGAAACAAGGACAGGCGGACTCATTTCAAGATTTTTTGTGAAAAAATTCGCGTCGTCGCTGTTTGATATCCCAAATTCAAGCATCAAAGTGCTACCTTCATCTATTTCTGTCGGCGATGCGTAAGAAATTCGCATTTCTGAGGTTGAATAATCGCGATCACCTGGGGTCCAATGTATATGTTCGAGCGAGGTGACCGGCGTCGTCTTGAGCGAATGCATGGTAGCAACTGGCATACGTCGCATAGAAGTAACATTGCCATCTCGATCAGATCTTCCATCGATACTTTTCTTTCTAGAGTCAAAGGTTCTCTTTCTGCTCGTATTGGTGCTGCTTGCGGGATCGCTCAGTCTCGAATTCAAATCGGCATCGGACCTGTCATCACCTTTTTGAGTAGACGTTCTGGTACCGTCACGGTCTTTGTATGTTGCACGATATGCTAACAAAGTTCCTGTTCTATTAACGATCATAACAGAAGCGCATATTGTGACTAAACGATTCGCACTTGAATCTTTCTCGCTAGAATCTCCAATGTATCGTCCAACTATAGTAGCAACTGCATTTAAGTAAGACTTTGAACCGTCTCTTCTTTCGAGTTCAAATGTTTCATTGACAGAATTCATGCCTCCATTTCTTGCTACTTTAGACGCAAATGCTGAAGGTGAAACAGGTGCAAATCGACCATTGTCAGAAATCTTCCATCCGCCACGTAATGAATGAATCGCGATCACGGTGTGGAATCCAGGATGAATGTTATAGATGGAAATGCTTTCATTTGATTCCAACGCTTTGACAAATGCGGCTTTATCCATTTTCATATTTGGCAGATCAAATTCAGAGGAATATAAGGAGATCTTGCAGCTACCTCCTAAAGTATTCCGAATTTTCAAAGGAGCTTTAATGATTAGTGTCCAATCGAAAGACGATCTATCTTCAGAATAATTTCCTTGTACACTAAGTCTGATTGTTTCAACGCAAAGAAACCACGAAGTCTGGCCAGACCCATCACATAGGAGTATTTCGTGTCCTTCCATTCCTGAACTCAAAGCTCTACATCCCAAAATTTCCTCGTATGAGAGAATTTTTGGGACAAATTTGTTTGTATCTTTAACCAAACTGCCCCAGGAGGAAGGGGACGAGAGGCTGTGAACCCTCATATGGATGCTTGAACGGGCGTCGGGTCCAATGGTGGAATACGGCAATGGTAGGAGCTCTCCTGGTTTGATAAGCCTCTTCATTATGAATAGATCGGAAGTGGGCTGATTATCGAACGCTAGAATGTGCTCCGATGCGTCGTGGGGATCCATCTCTTTTGGAGCTATGAGAACTTCAATCGGCAACTCTGTCGTGTTACGAAGCTGAACTCTCGGACTGAGAGAATACTCGAGCGAACCTGAAATATCAGCCGAAGTCGTCATTGTAAAACTCCTGTTCTCAAAAAACAGAACTTCCACGCTGCTAGAATCAGTTCGCGCACTATCACTTTTCATCAGTACATCTTTTCTAGGTCGCAACTTATGCCACGGCCCAGATTCAAACATTGAAATAGATGGCATATTTTTGCCTTTACGACTGAGGGAGGATTTTGTCTTGAGAAGGTTTCCTACTTGCCCTCTAACCTTTGCAAAAACAAGTCGAGCTGAGCATTTTACAATGCAAGGTTCTAAACCCTCACATAATAATGGAAACAAGTCGCCAGAGCTTGAAGAGTTGAGCAATGCTGCTGTTGATATTACAGACTCAGAAAGCGGCGAACCCGCGCCGCCGGAGCCTCGTAAATCAATGACGGTCACTCCGAGCAGGCAACTGTTGGGGTCTGCGTCAAGTGGAATACTTAACGAAAAGCATTCGTCCCACTTATACCATCTTTCTATTTCCCCATTACCTTTTGAAATTGAAATTGTCGATGTTAGTGGTCTGGTTCGGCATCTACTCGATTGCAACAATGATCTATCCTGATCCACTTTATCGTTATGAGAGTATATTCGAACAGAGCACTGCAACTCCGGGACTGATGAAGACAACTCAACAACCTCTGAAGCAAATTTACAAGAGTCGAGATGTAGTGTTAAGTGACACTTGCTCCGTTCTGGATAGTGTCTCCATGCGCGTTCGTTATTGTTTTCTATGCCCTTGTGAGGTGGATTGGGATATTCAAGTTTCTCGGAAGCGTCAGCAATCTTGAACGACTCGCCTGGATCGACCTTGTGAACCAAACGACTAGGGTATTCCGTTCGAACAAAGACTGGAAAGACCAAATTATTCGATATCAGAGAATTGACATCTTTATTAAAGTACTTGGAAGATAACGAAGGATCCACCATATTGACATCATACTGCAGGAAAGATGATAAATTTTCACCAAAAGAGCTGTGCACGTCACAGCAAATCGGCAACGGAATTGTGAGATTGTGCTCTTCAATCATCTTTCTCTTATTGTTCGAATATTCACCTTCAATTTTAAATCTTTGCAAAATAGGTTCCCACGAAGACGATCGGATTATAGAAATATACCGAGAGGTTTGATGAGAGCGCCCCATGTAACAAATTTTCCTCTCCATGCTCCGATACTTCTTCGCCATCTTCGTCACCTGTTATACCTAGTCTTATAGAATCGATGGCAACTGATGCAAACGGCCGTTTGGCTTCCCTGACGAATAATTCGAGGTGCACGTTCGGAATTAACACAGATATTGATGTATTCATATCTTCATTTTTTTCAACGCCGTCATCACTGCCGTCATAAATATTTCCATATGTGGATTGGGGTGAATTTAACAAGAGCGAATCGTCGTTCACATGTGACCTACCCACTCTTTTTGGGCTAATGTCCCAACTGGTCTGCGGCGATTCGTGTTGATGTTTATCAATCAGCGATGTCTCTACGTGAATAGGTAGGAGAGGATCGCGCAGTGCCGCAGGTCTCAAACTCTTACCCGTGTTCCCAACATTTTGCCACTGTCCTGCAAAGAATGTTTGAGACGAATTGTCTACTGTCCAGAGCTGCTCCGCATCTGTGCCACCACTGTATACACAATCTCTGAAAGTACTTTCTGTCAGAATCTCTTGTCGCACGCATCGATAATTTTCTGTATTGGGCATTTTATCTTTGGACGCTGTCACTACACATCCCATCGCGATGAATCCTTCCTTGGGGACGGGCCACCATGCGACACAATCGTTCGATTTAGACTCCCAAACTTTTATGAATCCAGTTGGTGCGGTGCATACGTTACTAGCAGCATTTATCGCAATGACGGATGTCGATGGAGAATGTTGATGCGCAAATATCAAAACGTCACCCAGACTAGCGTAACCACGTGGAGGGATAACGCGGAAAAATTTTAAGCCAGCTGCTCTCGATGCACAAATATATTCAAAAGCCCCGCAAGGGGCAACTGATGCTCCAAATGAAGCCGAGACAGCTTGGATGGAATTTGAAATTTTTGTTGCGTTTTCTAAAACATTCTGAAGAGTGACCGTGTTCAGGTGAATGTCCACTTCTGAAACATTTCCATCAAGCTGAATACTTCCATTCGAGGCCTCTTTGTATGTAAAATCTATGTTAGTCTTATGAAGCAGTCTATCGAAACACGCGCGATTATTTGCATCGCAGAAAAATGCTTCAAGATTCGTGATATATAAAGCAACCTCTGTGCGCCCCTTTTGGTCTAAAACTTTGAGCAAAGGTAAGCTGGCATATGAAAGATCTACACCCGTCTTCAACGAAATATATTCAGATGCAGCAATCTTTCCATCTGCGGCGTGCTGTCCAACATCGAAAATCAACAATTCAAGTGAACTTATCCGTACACGTGCGCGGAGAGATGATTGGTCAGCAGGGGTTGCATTGCTGGTTGTCCGTATCGAGGTGCCTTGAATGAGGTTCTTCATATTTGTCTTCACGATCCGAGCCGATTCATCCAGAACAATTTTCGAATTGGATCCGAACGAAACGTAGTCTCCAATGTATATGTTTCTTGTTCCTCTCCTTCAGCCATCCACCGCTGCGTCTATCAACAACGACGATTAAGAAGAAGACAAAGAAGAAGAACAACAACAACAACAACAACGCAAGAGAGAAGGTCGTCTCGATCGATGCGACCGCGTGCGCGCGAGAGAGAGAGAAAAAAAGGAAGAGGAGGAGCGCGCGACCTTTCAGAAATTGTAGGCCGCGCTCCCGCGGCGGATGATTGATGATTTTGGACGATTCTCAGAAAGAAAGAGGAGAAAGAAAGAAGAACGCACCACCACTCTGCCTCCAAAAGAAAGAGAACGTGTTACTTTATGCGCTCAAAGAGAGAAGAAGCCAGAGTCCCGTGGGTTCGTCCTCGTCTTCTTCAAGCCGTGTTGTTGTTGTTGTTGTTGTGTGTTGTTTGTTCTGTTTTTGAGGCGGATTCCCGGGCGTAAAAAATTGTTCTTTTTTTCGTCTGTGACTTTTTCTCTCAAAAGTGCTAAGCTAAAAAATTCTCTCATTCTCTCTCTCCGCTCTCGCGCTCAGATCGGAGTGACAGATAAACGGCGAGATGACGCACCTCCTCCTCCTCGCGAATCGTTTGAGTAGCGGTGGTAGTACTCGCCACCGCTGCTATCTCTTTGAATAATCCTCTCTAAATATACTTGTCTCGCAACGCGTGCATCTCCGCGATGCTCTGACTGAACGTAGAAGATCGGGTGCCTATAAAACCTTTCATTAACAAGCACGCGGCTTTGTCGACGAAAACATCGTGCGAGTGCTTTAGTTTGTCGTGATGGACCGTGTGTGGGGTTAGCCCGTGACTGAGGAGTTCAGATTTCAACGTCTCCAATCGTTGCTTGTCTTCGTCGGCGACGGGGTCGTTGGTGAGGATTAACACGTCCTTCAAGTTGCCGTGTTCTTCAGCTTTTTCGGACATGATTTTCGCGCCTTGGACTGGGTCGTAGACGTACGGGTCACCTTTACCGACGAAGTCTTCTTGACGCCAGTGCGCGCACAAGGTTTTTTCCGGGTCTATTGGGTGGTCCGCGTTGTATTTCTTGATCGAGTCTCGCGCTTCGTTGAAAAGTTTCTCCTGGTATTGAGGCGGATCGCACATTTTGAAAAGGCCTGGCCACTCTTTGACTTTATCGTCTTGAGGATGCCAATCGAACACGCCGGCGACGTAGACGTACTCGTACCCTTTACTTTCGATTTCCTCTTTATTCAACTGAGCCTGGGTGATGACGCTGTCGAATTCGAGCTTGGGCGTAAACTGCTTGCCTTCCCAATCGCATCCGCCGTTGCCCACTTGGACGCACAAGATTTTCTTTTGCGACGCGTCTTCAATCTTGGCGACCAACTGTTGATGGTGCGACGGATTAGACTCGTTTTCCGTGCTCTCTTCGACGTTCTCTCCGTTATTATTGTGGTCGTTCGTGCCGAAAAATCGTTCCGCAGTAGACAAGCCGTGCGTGTTGACGTTGTGATTCCAGGACGCCAATTCAAACGTGTTCGAACTTTCTTCTTTTTTACAATGATTCACTGTATCTGGAATCATGTAATCTAACAAGTCAACATCCGCGTCGGAGTGGAACAAATGATCGCAGGTTGGAATGACCAGTTTCTTCGCCTTTAACCGATCCGCGATCCATCTTCCTTTATCCATCGTAAACTCGCAATTCGATTCGCCTCCGGCGACGCCGAAGAACACGGTCAATCCAGACGACGATGTTTTCTCATCCGTTCCGTCGTCGTTGTTACTACCACTACTACTACTACTACTACTACTACTACTACTATCATTCTCCTTCTCAAACTTCTCCACCTCTTCTTCGTACTCTTTACCAACCTCGGTCAACCGATCTCGATCCATCGCTCGCGTTCGAAACTGTTCCATCGCGTTGACGTACGCGCGTTCTTTCTCCTCCAAATGTTTCGTTCCCGCGGTATACATTTTCTTTCCTTCTTCTTTGTCTTCTTTGTCTTCTTCTTCATCGCGCCGATGATGAAGACGCGCGGCGGCTCGCGAAAACAGAGGAGGCAAAAGTTTCTTCTTTTCGTCTTTCTTTTCCTTCGTCTTTACCAACTGAAAATCCAGTTCCGAATCCTCGCTTCTCAGCAACAGATCGCGTCCTCCCCGTCGCGCGCTCCTGAAGCGGCGATTCTTCTTCTCGTAAAAGCTTTTTGCGATCGACGACGAAAAAGACGAGGAGGAGTAGGAGGCGGCGACGAAAAAGACGACGAAAAAGACGACGAAAACGCGCTTTGACGACGTTTTGCAAAAGCAGCGCGCGACTTTCCTTCGTCTCATCGTCTCGTTTCGAGATGTGCTTTCGAGCGAGAACGACGACGCGCGCGCGAGAGGACGAGAGACGCGACGCCGCGCTTTAAATAAAGTTTGTGCGAGTGTTTTGCGCGCAACTTCGTCGTCGTCGTCGTCGTCTTCTTTCGCGAAAGCGCGCTTTTACACGCGTCTGTTCGTGCGATGCGTTTGACGCGCTGAACGTTTCCCTCGAGACGGCGCAGCCTCGACGTCAGAACGTTCGCGCGCGCGCGAAAGAAGAACACTATTTGAACTTTTGAGCGACCCGACGACGACGACATAAAGATGCGCGCTTTGCTTTCGGTCACCTCTTCGCCTGCATTTTCTTTACGTTGTACTCAAAGAAGGTCTTCGTCTGGACGAAAAGGAAAGGCAAACGGGAACGCGAGGACGAACGCGTTCTTGGGAAACGACGGATCTTCCCCGTCGTCGTCGACTTTGTCGTCGTCGTCGTCGTCTTCGAAGACGAGAATGACGACCACCATTTCACGAGTTTTAGTAGTACCAAACAGAAAACAACAAAAACAACACACACGATATCGATTAAAAGCGACTCGAGACGACGGCGACGACGTTCCGTTCGGGTACACGCGCTTGGACGTCTTGCTCATCGGAGGGGGGGTGACTGGTTTAGGGTTTGTAGCCTATTACGGTTTGCAAGAATTCGCCGGGTTCGACGCGCAGTGGGCGGGGAACGTCGTGCAGTTGACGTTCGTCATGTTACTCACGTTGTTGTGGGTTGGGAGTTACATTCAGAGAGTTTTTAATAAGGACATGACGTACGGGAAGCAGTTGAAGGATTACGAAGAGGCGGTGATGCAAAAGAGGTTGGAAGAGATGCCGGAATCCGAACTCATGGCGTTGATGGACGA
>JACLAB010005149.1_pt1 | contig 32706 bp, 38 predicted proteins | sample 8027921 | NCBI WGS metagenome assembly JACLAB01 (sample SAMN15725117, study PRJNA655200) | protist metagenome | isolation source: fluorescence activated cell sorting (FACS) single amplified genomes of... | place: USA: West Boothbay Harbor, Gulf of Maine | collected 2000-07-19 | reverse complement strand
CATTAGCAGTTGCTTTAGGCAGATGCTTTCTCTGGAACAATCCCATCTTCTTTTTAAGTTCTTTGTCGTTAGATTTTATCTGGACTGTTATTGTCATTTCTTTCTCCAGTGCGACTTAGCTTCAAACTTAAGTCCTAACTCTTTAGCTTTACGCCTGATGGTTGATGGATGCACATCATAAGTCATGGCTATGTCATGGCTAGACTTACCTTCTTTGATCTTCTCTTTTAGTTTTTCTTTATCTATGTTCATAAGTTTTTGTAATGCTCTATGAGCTTATCAAGATACCAAGCAGCTTTCTCTAAGTCTTGGATGTTGGCATCTTTATATTTGTGCCTGTGAATGTATTTTATGATGCTGCCTTCCATATAGGAAGGGAAGGAAGCCCCAAGTTGTTGTTTAATATAATCTATACATTCTACGCCACCATCATTGTAATGTGGTGGATGGTTTACCATATCCTTGCTCATTTGTTTCTCCTTGCTAATTCGTTTCTACATTTCTGCTTGATCTTAGGTTTAGTGCTTTCCTTGGCTATAAGATCATGCAGCTCTTCAATGCTGGTGCATTTAGCATAATGATGTGTGGTTACCATTTTGCCTGTTTGCCTGTCTTTAATCTTTTGTGATTTGCTTATCTTTATTGGCATCTTTCTTCCTTTTCTTTTTGTTAAATATTTTTTCCCAATTGTCTTGATATTGTGTTCCTTTCTCTGGTCTACGTTTGCTGCCCTTACTCATCATCATCTTCCTGAGTCATGTAGTAAAAGCTCAAGCCCCATAAGATTATAAATACTGGTATCAGCCATATGCTATTCATTTCCTGTCTATCCTCACAAACTTACTGCCCTCAAACATCATAGCTAAATCCAGTCGCATCTGCATTAGCTCCTTTGGAACTGTTCTAAGCAGCTCCTGTATAGATATAAAGTTAGCTTCGCCTTCATGCTTAAACAGTTGCATGGCTCTAGGTATTTCATAATCTAAGTCTGTAACATACCAAATAACTCCATCCCAATCAAAGCAACGTATATGAGGTTCAAGTGGTTTGTAGCCAAGATTCTGCATTTCATCTTGCAAAGAATCATATGCTCGATACATCATATCAATCATTTTAACTGTTTTAGAATCAATACGATCTAACGCTGCTTCTTTAAACATCTGTTCAGCTTTCATAAACTTAACCCTAAAGTCCACACCAACCAAACGATCAAGTCTCTTTTGATCGCCCCATTTGGTATGGAACTCATTCTTAGACTTCTGATATTCATCCAGAAGTTTTATAGTTTCATTAGAATGTTTGTTTTTTTCTTCTTTTTTCATAATGTATATTTTCCGACAATCAGTGTGGTAGTAGGGGTAGTACTACGTACTACTACCCTACCTACCACTTACTTCTTGTTTTTGTGGTAGTTTATTTTTACTAATTACCACTCCTACCTACCACACCTACCACTAAACAGGTTCAACGTCTTTATATTGATATTTAATGTATCCAGCTCTTTCTCCGATGCTATGAATCATTTTCTTAATTACCATTTGCTTGAATTGATGATTAACAGCATCTCTATCCATGTATGTGGTTTCGCCAGTTTTTTTATCTTCACCATTTGCAATTCTGTTTGGATAAAAGTCAGATTGATGCAAGTATATTTCATGCTCTGGTTTATCTTGATCTTTTGCTCTGATAGCGGTTTCAGCTTCAAAAGCCATAAATGCTGCTTTTGTTAAATAACTTGTTGTATCCTCATCATCAAAGTTAAACTCAATCTTCTCCAGATAAGCACTGCTAATCTTCTTATCGTTAATACTCACTGTGTGATCTACTAACTTAAAAGCCAACCTAGTATTGTGCAATGAGTCCTTGTTGAGCGTTTGCTCAAAAGTTAAATGCATCTCATCGTCTGGAGAATTCTTGTCCCTGACAACCTTAAATTCATTATCCAATGATGCTGGTATTACGCTTGATCCTCTGGCTCTATCGCCATTGCCATGACCTGTGTGATGCACTATGAGCACACAACACTTATAGTCAGCTATCAGCTTATCTAATTTACTTATAAACGCCCCAACATCCTCAGAGCTGTTCTCATTGCCACTAAACACACGTTGAAACGTGTCCAGCACCAACAGGTTAAGCTCACCATGATTTGCAACAATCATTTCTATCTCACCTATCAAAGAATTGAAGTCAGCATCATCGTTGATTCTGACGGTTCTGTTAGATATATAAAATGGTGCATCAGCAAGTGATTCTTTGTCGTTGATGATGGTTGTGCGAGCCCTAATCCCTCTCAAGCCTTCCCCTGCAACGTAAAGCACACTTGCCTTCTTCTTGACCCCATGACCAAAGAACTCTTTGCCTGATGCTATAGCTGCTGCCATAGCGATAGCCACAAACGATTTTCCTGATTTAGCAGCACCAAACACGCTTACTAGGGATTCTTGTTCAAGCACATCGTTTATTAACCAGTTTGGCTCATCTACTTGTTGAATAATCCTGCTAACAGGCTCAACAAAAAACGCTCCTCTAGGTCTATCGGCTGGACTGCCCCAAATGTAATGCTCAAGCTCATCAGAGCTCAAATAAAGATTCATCTCATTGGCTTCATGCAAATCGCCCTTATCTGGTAAATCCTTGTGTGGCTTGCAAATGATTACCATACAGCCATTCAGCTTTAAGTGCTGACCTATCTCCGCAGCAAACACCAGCCCAGCTTCGTCATTATCTGGGTATATGTAGACCTGCCTACCATAGATGCTTGACCAGTCTGTTTTATCCCAGCCTTTACAGCCCCCATGATGACAAGCCACTTGCCCAGCATATATCTGCTCGGCTGCTATAGCTGCTTTCTCTCCCTCACATAATAGAAGTGGCTTATCTTCGCTTCTATCTTTTGTTAGATACAAAGGCATAAGCCCCTCTGGTCGTTTCATGTACCAAAGATCGCCACGCTTGCTATAAGGTGCGTATTTAATTTTGCTTCTAGGATGACCCTCTGGGAATCTCAGCACTGCAAAGTCATCAGAGTATTTTAGTTTGATGCTTGCCTGCAACCAGAGTTCTACAAATTGATCTCTGGTCAAAGATGACGATGAAGGAGTTTCATTATTAGGGGAGATAAGTAAGTCGTTAGACTTTCCTCCCTCATCGCCAAAACCAAATCGTTTAAGTGTTTCGTTTATGTTTTGATCAAAGTGCTTGAGTAGCCACATAGTACCACCACCCTGATCCAATTCAAAGCTATAGAAGCCACCTGTTTCTTTGCTTAAGCAAAAGCTGCCATGAGTTCCCCAGCGAACCTCAGTCGATGTTTCAGACTTTGGTTCGCCAAGTAGTTCAAGACCAACAGCTTTAGCTATTGATGCCCAATCCTCGTTTGTCATTAAAATGGTATATCGTCATCGGTTACCACTGTTTTCGCAACAGGACTATCAGCAACTGGTGTTGCATCATCCTCATCGTTAGCCCATGCAGGAATCACAAAACCTTCTGGTCTTGGTTTCCATCCTGCAAACTCAAACTCAGGCACTTCGCTGCCAAATCCAGAATCGAATTTAACACCTCTTGAGCCTAAGTATCTAAAGCAAGGCATTTGCCCTTCATTGGCTGCTTTCTGCATCCAGAACTTCTCACACATGGATTTAAAGCCTTGAAGCTCACCCCATGCTGCTCGTTCCCATTGCACGACTTGCTTGTCGCTGGTCATAGCCCAAACACTAAAAGCCTTTTTCCAGCCTTCTTTGGTTTCGACTTTGCTAAATGGTATATCTGAGAATTCAAACTCATAGCCACCTGAATATCTACCAAGACCAGTCTTGATGCTATCAGGGTCTAAAAGAAGATAATCCATATCATAGATATTCTCTCCTACATACCACGCCTTTTCTTTTGCCAAAAACTTAAGATAAGTATTTGACCCATTTCCTTCACTAGAATTTTCTTCAAAAAAATCCATATTTCGCTCCTTTCTTTTTTAGTGCAAAACTCTCTCTGCACTATCGTTATATTCTGCTTCAAGACTTTCAATGTTCCTAGTCTTGTAGCTCCAAAAATCACCGATGTCGGTGATCCCTAATGCTTCAGCTCCTATCAGATAGTTCTGATACTTGCGGAAGCAAAACTCTTCAAAATCGTCATCAAATATAATGTGCATTCTCCAATATTACATCAATGTTCTTATGTAAGTCATCAACATACCCAACCATCACGCTCTGATTGCTTAATGTAGTTCCATTTAAGATCAAAGCTGCTGGCAATACATATCTGGGTTTGTTGCGATTGTATTTATAAATCAACACTGGAATCAATTTGTCTCCAGCACTTTCGCAAGCCTGAGTCCACCATTTCTCTTGGGCAAAGGTTGTTCCTTTTCCTGCATAGCACTTGCACTCAATTGCAAAGTTACGCCAATAAATATCAGCCATGCCTTTGCTTTGGTATTGGTCAAGATTTCTTTTAACAGTTTCATCTAATCCCCTCTTTTCACAAAAATCATTGATAAGCCTGACGATCACTCGCTCAAATGCCGCACCTTTGTTTCTGCTGTTTACCATTGTTCGCCATGATCTTGCTCGTACAATCTAACAAGCTGTTCGAAGTCATGCGGTGAATCTGTTCTTTTAACTGAACCATCGTTATACATGACCTCTCTTGAATCATCGTTGTAAGTAAGCTCATAAAAGCCATCACCATATCTAGTTTGCATATAATGAGCCTTGACCTTTTGAGCCCACTCATATACATCGTTCTTTAATGCCTGCAGAGCTACTTCACTTGCATACTGAGTCATTTCTTTGTACTCCTAGCATCACAAATGCCTAGCTTGATGTAGTGGGCTGCTAACTCACCTAGGCTCTTTGAGCTCCTAGACATTACCTGATGCTCTTTAAGCAATTGATGTATCTCTGCATCCACCCAAATAGCTTGGGTAGTTACACGATCTGTCAACTTATTTCTTTTATTTTTTAGTTCTTCTTCCATATCTTAACTCTCCTAGTTAATTGTATAATAAATCTGGGCAGTGGCAAAACTCTCCAAAACTAAGCTCCCTTCAAGTCTGCTGCCCTTCTTTCCTTAATCCTCACCATCTTACGTCTAACGCTTCTGGCTTCCTTAGCAGGCGTTACCTTTTCAGGCGATGCCTTATAGTTAATGTAACCCCAGTCCAAAGAAAAATCGCCACAAACAGCTTTTTCGTGATTGCCAATCTTTTCCATCAATGTGGTTTGTATCTGATCTTTTTCTTTTTCCAGCTCCTTGATCTCAGCTTCAATGTTTTGTTGTCTGGCGATCATGCTGGTGAAGCCCTCATTCATTTCTAAAACATCTTCAGCCACTGGCATATCTTCAAACATTGCATAAGCATCGTCAGAAGTCTCAGGGTCGAAGTAAGTTTCTGACTTAACCCTTTGCTGCCAGTCATCAGCAAGAACCCTTAGCTCCTCGCTGAAGGCTGGGTCTCTCTCATAGAAGAAGTACCTGATCTCATTGGCATTATGACTAAAGACCACCAACATACCCCAAGAGCAACTGGTGATCTCAACTTGGGTCTTGAGCTGAATCCAGCCACGCCAATCTTCAGGATAATCCTTTGGATAGTCTTTGGTTAGTTTGCACTCAATGATGCCCTTGCCATTGATAGTGATGTAGTTATGGTTTGGAACATAAATGCCCATCTCTGGATTATCCTCAATGGTTAGATCGCCAGCCATTGCTGTACCATCCAAAGAACAATTGACTGGGAAGAATGGATGAGTGAAGGCTTCTGGAAACTCTGTCTCCACGTCTGTGAGACCCATCTTCTTAGCTGCATATCTAATGATGCCCTCTTCAAAGAAGTCTCCCAGCTCCATAGCAGTGTTCTGGTCAAACCTCACAACTTCACCATGCTTGGCTTTAATATGTTGTTGCAACTGACGTTGTTTAGATTTGTATTTGCCTTTGCCCAGAGCGTTAGCTGTGGTTGATGCTGATAGCTCATCGTCTTTTGTTAATTTGCCTACCATGATTAACTCCTGTAAGTCCTAAGAATAGTTTTAATTTTATTGAGCAAGTCTTGGAAGTCTCTTGCTGTGTACCCATGACTAAGAAAGACCTCTTTTGCATCATCGTTAATCAATGGGTTGTCATCGGTGTAAGTCAAAAACCAGTTGAGCATCTCTAACTCCATTCTGTTGATCTTTGGCTTGGTCAGATTGTAGTGCTTGATGCTCATTGTGTTACCTCTATGTTTTGTAAGATGTGAGCAATGACTTCTATTGTCCAACCATTGCCAAGCATTTTATAACGCTGAGTGTTGCTGACATGGTTCGTATAATTATCTGGTACTGTTTGCAATCTCTCGCACTCTAATGGTTTGAGCTTTCTCCAGTAGACTTCATCTTTAGTTAGAAAATTCATCTTATGAGGAAATGATGCTGTTAAAGCATAACTTTTAGATTGTTTATTAAGGTGTAGCTTTTGTTTAACTGAGCCATCCTCTTGATATCTACCTCTCCATGCTCCTGCAACAACTTTCGGTTCTCTATGACCACCACCACAAGTAGTAACAGTTGGAGATTTACCATCAGGCGAATACACACGCTTGATTTGATCGTGTCCATTAATATCAACTGCTGTTCCTATGTGTTGAGGTTTATCGCTTGTTTGTATCAACTGATCTGAATTAGATGCTGTTAGTGTTGGCGATTTACCATGATCGCCATAAACTCTTTGTGTGCTTTCAAAAACACCATCACGATATTCAAAATCCATAATTTGTGCATCAAATGTATCTACAGGAATTGCTAAAACTTCTTTCAATTTTAACCACACATCATCACTTGGAATTGCAAAGCTGCTATCAGTTCTAAACCAATGCTCAACTTTAGTAATAGGCAAATTAGTTTCTTCGGCTATCTGTCTGTTAGTTTTTTTACTTTGTGATTTGAAGACCCTTAAAAGATGTTGCAAATTAGGTGTATCAACTTCATGCTTTCTTACCTTAACTTGCTCTACATAAGTACCAACTCGCTGAGGTTTATTACTAATTAGGTTTGATGGCTTTGGCTGATCCTCTAAAATGTCTCTTAAAACAATTCCCCTCTCTTCAGGTTGCTCAACATTAGGAATGTTAGTCCAATAGTAACGCTGTCTTGACTGAGCAGATACCAAAGAGCTGTTAATAAAGATTGGCTCGACACCCATGTACTCAGAAATAATATCCAAGTATTCTTTCTTCATTCTTACATTTTCTAGTAAAAAATATTTAGGGTTAAGTTCTTTAACACATTTAACAAACTCAAAAAATAGCATACTTCTTGGGTCATCAAATGCTAACTGTTTTCCAGCTAAACTAAATCCTTGGCAGGGACTACCACCCATCACCAAATCAATCTTTGGCAAAGTTGATAAATCTAACTTAGTAATATCACCCACTTGAATAATCTCTGGGTAGTTGGCTGCACTCACCTGCATCGCATACTTATCAATCTCACTGGCGTAATAATTATCTACCTTGATTCCCAAACGATCTAAGGCAATCATTCCGCAACTCATACCATCAAATAAACTTAATACATTCATTTCTCCCCCCCTGTTAATCTAAGCTCTCGCTCTTGTTCTCTTTTGTGGTTCTCTGTGCACCTGTAAGCATAAGTGAGCAACGCCATGAATTCCTCATGGCTGCTTGCTTCGATTCTTACGCCTGCAATATTGGTTATGATCTTCATTACGCTACCTCTCTGTTTGCAATTTCTTTGGCAACAAGATCAGCCATCTCAAGTAACTGTTTCTTGTTGAGGGTTTGTATTCTAGCTAAGAATCCATAATCTTCTGTTGTGCTATTCAACCAAAGTTGAAACACCAATTCAGCATTTTTTTCAGCATCGTAGTGAGGTGTAAATTTAAATTTCTTTTCCATATTTATCTCCTTAAATAATGAGTTAGTTCTACCAGTAAAAGCCCCAATGAAGGAGCTTGTTACTGGTGGGGAAGATTAAAACTCTACATCTGAGCCTAATTTTGAAATGGTTGAAACAGAGATACAAAGTTCTTCAACTACATCTCCGTTATCCATTTTTAAAATTCTCTCTTTGATCTGAGCTAGCATTTGATCTATGTTGGTTGATTCTGTTTTTTGATTATCACAGCCCCAACCCCAATCTTTCTCACATGATTCAATTTCTAATTTGTATGATCCGTTTAACATATTTATCTCCTTTTAATAATGAATAACCTATTATACACATATATTTTAATATATGTATACAATTATTTTTAATTAATTTCAGAGATAATATTTTGCAGGTTTTTGAGAGCATCGTTGTTTTTCATATGCTCATCTGTGATCGTGAGTTGGTTCTTGGTTTGTGGCAGCACAAACACCACGTTCTGATGTCCCAGCGATACAAGTGCGAACAGATCAACGCTGTTTCTTTTATAGGTTCTGCTTTTGGCATGAAGCCCACGTCTTAAATCAAAACGCCAGTTCTGTCTGGTCTTTTCTATCTTAGTTGCAGTTTTAACTTGGCAACGATACAGGCTTAGTTTGTATTCAAAGATGATGTCTGCTGAAGCTCCATGAGGAACGATTAGAACTGTGGTGATCTCATCGACCAGAGATAGGTAGGCTGCTGCTAAGTATTCGCCAAAATCCCCTACAGATTTAGGACTAGCCATAGCTTATTCCTGAGAGCTTTTAAGTTGCTCCGAATTAAAGATGGCACGTCTGCCTACTTGTTTTGCATACTTCGAGTCAAGCAACTCATCACCAGCCTTGTCGAACTCACCCAGCTCCATGTAGGCTCTGGTTTTTCTGAAGCTCATCCAAGTGTTGATGCCCATGTTAAACACCACATCAATGCAAACATACTGAGCTGTGATGGGTAGCTTACGCCAAGCTATCCAGTGCTTATCTAATTTGCCTATGACTGCTGCGATGTCATTGTTAAGCAGGTACATAGCTTCTTCTTCTGTGATGCCATTGTCTAATAAATTACGACCCACCCCAATTGTAGGCTTGTTACTTTTGCAAAAATACAATTTAAGTTCCATAGACTCAAAGTCAATCAGCCTTTTTTTAATTAAGTCTGTGTCAAAATGCTTATCTTCTCTTGGCATACAGGTGTACATTATTTACCAACGCCCTGAACACGCTCATACGATCGCAAGCCACCCAAGCCCAACATTCCCATTAATACTGGTAGCATCGTAGAAGTGTCTGCCTGTGGAACGTCAATACCAAAAGGTGCTGCAAGTGGGCTGATTAAAAAGTTAATGGCAAAACCTAGTACACAAACCCAAGCGGTTGCTGGTCTCCAAGATGATTGAAACCAATGTCCTTTGGCATCCTCTTTATTGAGTTCAATTTGTAGTTTGTTTAGAGAAATAATTTCTTTCTCTAGTTCGTGAGATAGTTTGAGTTTTAAATCCTTGTCAGCAACAAACTTGTCCAGAATATCGCCAATAGGCTTGATGAGCTTGTCAATCATTGATTGTTTTTAAAGCATACCTCTTACGATGATCGTAAAAAGTGATGCAGCTATTGTTGTAAGACCACCAAGAAGCCAGACCTTCATGCTGTTCATGGATGATTGTAGATCGTCTGTTTTGCGATAGATTGTTTTCCATCTTTCTTCACACATTTTTTCGTGAACTCGAAGATCGGAATGAACATCGTTGGCAGTCTTACGATCAGCCATTAGAATATATTTTTAATATCTTCTTTGTGTTGCCACATAAGAAAAACAATTGCGATTGAATTGATTATTGTAAGTAAGTCCATTATTCAGATTCCTCTGGTTGTGCATCTTCTGGTGTTTCCACTGTCAGGCTGCGTTGAAAGTCTTGAATCAAATAGTTTTTGAAACGATTAAGTTTCGCATGACTTTTTTCAAGTCTTTGTAATTCAGGCACAATCTCATTTAACTCAACAGCGATCATTTGCTGATCAACGTTAAGATCAGATGCTCTGTATTCCACATCGTCAAAAGTTAAAATTATCGGCTCTTCGTTTGTCATTTCTTTTTTCTCTTCAGTCATAGTTTGCTCCCTATAAAAGTTATTAAAGTTAAATTATAGCTGAATAAGTTAATAAATAAAATTATTCGCTTGCAGGCATTTCTACCTCATCCCATTGCTGGTCTGATTCATTCCATTCATAAATATTGCCATCATCAGGATAAGCAACTGGTGCTTCCCATCTACAAGAATCTTCATTTAAAACCCAAGATAGGTGTGGCTTAACTGGAATGAAAGCATCCCTAGTAGCATCATAAGAAAAGCCTATGCCTGCATAATTTTTTCTTATAGAGCCATCCATTTTAGTTTCTAACCAAGTTCCTGCTGAATCATCTACAAATGTATCAAAAAAATCATCATTTGCTACGATTACTTTTTCTACCAAACCATCATTTACTTTTGCCCAATACTTACTCATGCTGTATAACTTCCTGAACTGTTAAAAGTTAAAATTGTATCATCACCTGATGTTGTAACTGTGGGTGAGCCTGTTGTAGTGCCTGAGTATTGAGCAGTTTTTAACCTAAGTATAACCACGCCTGAGCCTCCTGCACCGCCATCTCTACCTGATAACTGTGAACTAGCACCACCACCACCTCCACCAGTATTTGCCGTGCCTGAAACATCAGAAGCAGAATAAGTTCCGCTTGTAGGTGCACCATCTCCGCCACCGCCAGAACCACCAGAGCCTGGCACACATCTAGAATTTGTAATTCTTTCACCACCACCACCACCACCTGCTCTTGTTACAGAAGAACCAGTAATTGTAGAAGCTACACCATTACCACCATTACCGCTACCATTTGATGCACTATTTCCACTTGTTCCATATGCATCAGCTCCTACTGCTCCTGCACCACCGCCACCTCCGCCACCATAATGGGCACTTCCATGATAAATACTCTGTCCACCTGCATAACCTTGATTTGCTGTACCTGCACCACCTACTGCTGTATAACCACCGCCACCACCTGAACCGCCACTAAGACCTGATCCGTCACCTTTACCGCCACCACCACCTAGTGAAGTTACAGTTGTAATACCTGTTCCACTTATACTTGAATTTGTGCCATTTGTACCATTTGCACCAGATGAACCATAGCTTGCACCTGCTCCTACTGTGATTGTGTATTGAACACCTGCGGTTAAAGATAAAGTGGTTTCTGATGAGCCACCACCGCCTGATGTTTCGTTATTCCAAGATGATCTATACCCTCCTGCACCACCGCCACCAGTTCCAACTAATGCTGATCCTGCACCACTTCCACCACCCGCTATAACAAGAAAGTCTGCAAGTATTGGATATGCTGTAGTGTCCATTATTTTCCATTTACCACCCTCATATGCTTCCATAGAAGATTCAGTGGTGTTGTAACGAACCATCCCATTTACAGGAGATGAGGGTCTTTGTGCTGTTGTTCCTGAAGGTAATGTTATTGAACCTGTGCCACCAAATGCAGGATTGTCTGCTATCAGCTCACTTGGTATTGTTGTATTAGCCATCTATGCGTTCTCCAGTGTTTCTAGTCTTGTTGTTAGGTCTGTAATGGTTGTAGCCTGTGCTTCTATTATTGTTTGTTGTTCTTGGATAGCTTTGACTAAAACAGGAATAAAGAATTTATCCCTTACTGTCAAAGGATTTTCAACAACTGTGTCATCTATCTCAACAGCATTACCAAAACTTTCAACTGCATCTGGAAATACATCTTGAACTTCTTGAGCAATAAATCCATACAAGTTTTTGCCATTTTCGCTTTCTTCAAAATTATCAACCCAATTAAACTGAACAGGATTTAAAGCGTTTATAACATCTATGCCATTGCTTAAAGTTGAGATGTTTTGTTTTAATCTTTCATCCGAAGCATTGTAGATATTTGTGCCATTAGGTGCTCCAATTGAGCCATTTGATGAGATTCTCATTCTCTCGGCATAAGCACTAACATCAAAAAATTGTAAATTACCACTGACAATTTCCATCTTATAATATCTAGTAGTATTTTGAAGGGCTATAGCAACATTGGTTGCACCAGATTCAGCAAGATGCAATCTTGCTTGGGGGCTACTAGTACCAATACCCACGCTGCCAGAACTATTAATCCTCATGCGTTCTGCTGTATCATTAGCATTAATAGTCAAAGCATCAGCAGCTTCATTATTTTGTATTCTCCAATATTGTGTTCTACCACTATTAGACAAAAGCATGGATGCGTTAGTGGCTTCAACATGTAAAGGTGCATCAGGATTGGTTGTACCAATACCCACGTTGCCAGAGCTACTAATAACCATTCTTTCTGTGTTAGTTCCGCCACTAGGTCTTGTTAAAAATGCTAAATCACCATAAGTAGCACCTTTATATTTTGCTCTAATTCCTGCTATTGGATTTTGTCCATTTGCTCCAAAAGATAGTCTTCCACCTGTATCAGTTGTAGTGCCAGTCTGGGATATTACTAAATGTCCCCAATTTAAATCATTTACAGCACCACCTTCAATATAAGCAACTGTTCCATAAGGTGCGCCACTTGACCAATCAGTCTTAGAGATATGCAAGGGACTAAATGGACTTGCAGTACCAATACCCACATTCTCCGAGCTATTTATAGTGATCGCAGTAGCATCCGCACTAGATACAATACCTGCAACGCCACCTACACCACTGGCTAATTTAGCACTGGTAATAGCTCCATCGGTGATGTTGTCTGAGGTTATTTTAGTTGTAGCCATCTATGCGTTCTCCAGTGTTGTAATTCTTGTGGTTAATTCTGTAATAGTTGTAGCTTGTGTCTCTATTAATGTTTGTTGTTCTTGGATGGCTTTAACACATAATGAAACCATGTTTGAGTATGCCAAAGCATCTGGCTCATCATCTTCGTTGTAAACAACAAACTCTGTCAAACCTGCATCGTGTACTTCTTCAGCTATTAAACCACCATAAACTGTATCACCATCAGCATCACTGTTTCCTTTATATGTAACAGGTCTTAATGTAAGAAGCTCTGTTAAACCATGCGTTGCATCTGTGATAGTGTTTTTATAACGCCTAGATGAAGTTGACTTGTAAAGATAACCATCAGTGTTAACAACTAAATTTGCTGCTGACCCTATGGTAAGGTTTTTCGGTGAATTTGCAGCACCGCCTGTATATATCGCACCATCATTACGAACATCAAGCAAATCTGTGCCATCAGTATTAGCTGTTACAAGAGCATACCCTGCACTTGTGTTGCTGTTTCCCATAAAGAGAGTTCTTACATTAGCACCACCGCCTGTGTAACCACACCTAAGATTGCCAGCAGTCGTAACCCTCATCGCCTCTGCTGTATTCGTGCCACCTGTACCTGTGTAGAACAACATATCAGAAGCATTTGAAGTTGTACTATAAGTTGTTCTTATGCTTGTGTTTCCGTATTTAGCTCCATTGTAAATTTCTCTGTAGCCTTCTAATAAAAACTCTGTTCCATTTGAACCTGTGCTATCGCCTACTGATACATGACCACCTACAACTGATAGTTTTTCAGTAGGACTAGCAGTATTAATACCCACGTTGCCACTGGCTCTTTCAATCGTAACTAAATCTGCACTACCTGAAAAATCACGAATCTTCATAGCGGTAGCATCATCGGTTGTCTGAATAGACATATAAGCAACATTGCCATCGCCTATGATTATTTCTGTAGCCGCACCTCCGTCTATCAGTATATTGCCCCCATGAAATTGAGCAGCTCTTGCTGTATCACCAAAATCACCTACTGTTAATTTACCAGCAGCCGATGCTGCTTGAACACGCAAATTACCGCTAAAAGAGCTTGAACCAGCTGTCATAGCACCAGTCACCCCAAGCGTTCCTGCTATCGCAATATTAGTATCTAACTTAGCACTGGTTACTGCTCCGTCTTGAATGGTAGCCGTTGCCACTGTACCAGCAGCAGGCTCATTAATAGAAGTCTGGCTAAACATAATCACTTCTATAGCCACAGTGTTAGCTGGAGCTTCAGAGAAGGTTAAAGTTGTGCCACTGACTGAATAAGTGTCTTTGTTCTGATAAACACCATTCAAATAAACCTGAGTGTTGTTCTCAGATTGCGGTGCAACTGACAGCGTGAAGGTTGTGTCTGAGCCATCGCCTGTGAAAGCGTTTTGTATAACACTGCTGCCACTAATAGAAGCTCTAATGTGGTAAACCACAATATTTCTACCACTGACAGGAGCAGTATCGAAAGTAATCGTTGTGCCTGAAGCCACAAAGTCTGATTTGTTTTGGTAAACGCCTTCAATAAAAGCAATGAGATTATCTTCATTTGAAACAGAGCTGCTTAATGTAAATGCTGTGGTTGTGCCATCACCTGTAAAGTTGTTGGTCTCCATAGCAGAGCCACCACCACCCCCAGCAATTGCACCCCATGCTCCGTCTGCATAGCCTTCGAATTGTGCATCGTCTGAGTTGTATCTAAATAAGCCATTGGCTGCTGTAGGTCTTTGAGCTGTTGTTCCTACTGGAGTTTGTAAAGCACCTGTGCCAGTGAGTGTAAGTCCTGCAAAAGATGGGCTGCTTGAAGTTGCTACGGCTTGCGGTATTGAAACTTCTGTGCCTGAAACAATAACGCCAGTTCCTGCGGTAAGCGTTGTAATGTTTGCACTACCATCAAAACTTATACCATTGATTGTTCTAGCAGTGGCTAGAATGGTTGCTGTGGCTGAGTTCCCTGAAGTATCTTGGTTTCCTGCTGTGTTGACCCCTGCTAGGTCGATATTTGCACTTCCATCAAACGATACACCGCCAATAGTTCTTGCGGTTGCTAAAGTTGTGGCTTCTGAAGATAATGCAATTGCAATATCAGCAGAACCATCAAAGCTCGTTCCGCCAATAGTTCTTGCGGTTGCTAAAGTTGTGGCTGTTCCTGCGTTGCCTGTAGCCGAAGCTGCAACAACATTTAAAGCATCAACAAATGATTTGGTAACTCTTGCATCTATTGCTGAGTTTGCTCTCGTGTCTGTGTAATATAAATTGCTTGTACCCTCTGAGACATCATCACTATCTTTAGTTGCTAGTCTTGTATCAAATCTAGCATCTGTGTAATAAAGGTTAGTGCCTTCTGATAAATCGCTGGTAGATTTAGCTGTAAAAGCTGAGTTAAATCTAGCTTGTGTGTAATATAAATTGCCAGCTCCTTCGCTAAGATCATCGGTGTCTTTGGCTGTAAAGGCTGAATCAAATCTAGCCTGTGTGTAATATAAATTGGTTGAGCCTTCAGCTACTGTATCAGTATTGCCCTGTGTATAAGTTAGAACACCAGTTCCAGAATCATAAGATAGCTGGGTTGAACCTTCAGATATTGCAGCTCTTGCTCTGGCATCTGTGTAGTAAAGATTGGTGTTTTCGCTGATGTTAGCAGTAGTTAGAACCACAGCACCAGTTAGTGTATTAACGCTGGTTACTGGGGCTGTTGCTTGTGTAAAGCTGATGACACCAGTTGAGCTGTTGTAAGAAATATCACCTGAAGCAGAAATAGCTGCTCGGCTTCTTACATCTGTGTAGTAAAGGTTTGAGCCTTCAGTTAAATCGCCAGTATTATGATTAGATATGTCTGAAACTGTGCCAGTAACATCCCCAGTTATATTGCCTTCAATGTTCGCAACTAAAGTTCCAAGTGATGAAAGTGTGATGTTGCCAGTGGCTGTGCCATCGGCTGTGGTTAGTCCTAGTGTAAATTTATCTGCTGATTCATCCCAGATAAACACGCCATTATCTTGATCACCCCTGTTAATTAACATACCAGAATCGTTAACAGGCGTTCCTGTTAATCCTGCATTTAATTCAAACAGGTTATCTTCTATCGCTAGATTTGTTGTATCAAGGCTGGTTAGTGTTCCATTGACTGTAAGGTTTCCTGCAACAGTTAAATTATTTGCAACGCTGACATCATTGGGTAAGGAAACAGTTACAGCAGCAGTTTCTGAACCTGAGCCTGATACCTCTATTTGATTGTTAGTTCCTGCAATAGTAGCAACATAATTGCCTGTGGTGTCTGTTCCAAGAGCAACGCTGTTAGCATCTACGCTTGCAGCTTGAACGTCTAAAGCATCAACAAAAGCCTTATTAACCCTAACATCTATAGCAGAATTTGCCCTAGTGTCTGTGTAATAAAGGTTGGTTGTGCCTTCGCTAAGATCATCTGTGTCTGCTGTTGCCAGCTTAGAATCCCATCTAGCGGTTGTGTAGTAAAGATTTGTTCCTTCTGATAGGTCTGATGTGCTTTTCCCTGTGAAAGCAGAATCAAATCTAGCAGATGTGTAGTAAAGGTTTGAGCCTTCAGTTAATCCACCTGTATCTTTACCAGCAAAAGCTGAATCAAATCTTGCAGTAGTGTAATAAAGATTAGTACCTTCTGAAAGATTTGTTGTTGAAAATGGGCTGAGTGATATGGTTGGTGTTAATGTTCCTAGACCATCATCATAAGCCCAGCTTATACCTGTGCCACTTTGAATTAAAGCAGATACTTGATCGTCTACTCTTTCATTTGTGTAATATAAATTTGCCCCTTCACTTAAATCAGATGTTGATTTGGCTGTTAAAGCAGAATCAAATCTGGCTTGAGTGTAATAGAGGTTCAACCCTTCTGTTAAATCATCTGTGTCTTTGGTTGCTAGTCTTGTATCAAATCTAGCTTCAGTGTAGTAAAGGTTGTTTCCTTCTGTTAAATCATCTGTGTCTTTGGTTGCTAGTCTTGTATCAAATCTAGCAGTTGTATAGTAAAGGTTTGTTCCTTCTGATAAGTCTGATGTTGAGTGATTAGATATGTCTGAAACTTGACCAGTTAAATTAGCAGTTACAACTCCAAAAGATACATTGTCTGTTGTGCCTACTGGTTGACCAATATCAAAGGTAACGCCATCACCAGAAGCTGTTGAGCTAACCCCAGTTCCACCTAATAAAGACAGTGTTTCTGAATCTAGGTCAATAGCAATGCTTGTTGTGCCATCTGAAACATCTAAATCCTGAGCAGTTATATTAGCATCTACATAAGTTTTAATTGCTTTAGCAGAAGCCAGCGTGTCATCTGAAGCAGATACTGCATCTAGGTCTGTATCAAGAACGCCTGCTTTTAAGTTATCAACTTCTAAATTTGTAATGGTGTTGTCATCAGCATCTATGCTTTTATTAGTTAAAACCTGAACGTCAACTAAAGTTACAACAGTAGAATCAATACTAAACTGCATGGTGTTTTCAGAGCCAACTGTATCAATACCAGTTCCGCCATTGAGCGTTAAAACTTCTGAATCTAAATCTATAGATAAGACTCCACCGCTATCGCCTTGAAAGTCTAAATCTTGAGCAGTAACTTGTGAGTCAACATAAGCCTTGATTGATTGTTGTGTGGCTAATGCTGTTGGAGAATCTGAATTAAGATTATCCTCGTCTAAAATGCTATTAACGCTAGTGCTAGAACCTAAAGTAAGTTGTGATATGCCATCAATTGTACCGCCATCAATATCGACAGTGTTATCTGCACTAATACTAAGAGGCAAGATAACCCAAGTATCATTAGCACCATTTCTTATTTTTAAAACGCCATTAGCAGTATCAAGCCACAGCATATAAGCTGCTGTAGTTGTTGGCTCAGTAGCAGAGCTATTAAGCGTTAAAACTGCCTGTAGAACATCATTAAGATCAGCTCTGAAGTCAGCTCCGCTTTGATTGGCTAGGTTGTAGTCGTGTTGTGCCATATTTTACCTCTGTCCTATTGTATATTTAATCTGGTTGAGTTGGAAACACTACATCATCAATATTATCAGAATCTGTGTATTGTGATGGTAAGTCTCTTAATGCTTGTCTGTATGTTGCCCATTCTGCCTTCTTTGCATCTGTTAATGGGCAGTCGTTTACTTGAGTCCAATCTGATTCAGTTAATAAAGCATCTCTCTTTAATCTTAATATCTCTAATGTGTTATCTGTTCTTACAACAGCTTCGCCATTAGTAATAATAAATTCATTTGCTTGATAGCTGCCTTCAATAATTGCTTGACCTTCTTGCAAGCCAACCTCATTTATTTCTGCAACAGTTGTTGTTGAGTGATCTATCTCGCCTGTTGTTAAATCATAAATAGTAAAAGTATTCATTATCGTGTGTTATCCATCATTACGTTTAAAGATAATTGAGTATGATTGTAGCCACCTGAGAAATATACTCGCCAATAAACAGTTGATTGCGATGTGCTTAATGTTGTTATCTGACCTGTGTAAACATAGGTGTAACCCCTATAAGTTCCTGCATTCCAGTAAATGTTTGTGTTGCCATTTGCATTAACCCATGTTGAATTATTTAAAGAATATTGAACTCTGCCACCATTAACATTACCAAGAACCCCTGAGAATATTGCTACATAACCAGCATTATTTCTGACATTGGTAATTGTTACTGGTACAAATGAAGCATTGCTTCCTGTGTATGTTCCTGTTCTTTGCACATAAGCCTGACCATCTCTGCCTAAATCAAATTTTGTTCCTGCTGTTAAATGACTAATAATTTTTGAGCTGGTATTTGCAAATTGTTTAACATTTAAAGTATCAACATCAATCTTAGTTCCAGAAAGATTAGTAATTCTTGCATTATCTATAAATACTGAACCACCACTGACAATAAATGGGCTAACACTTGAACCTGCATTATTGTCAATCTTGAAAGTATCAGCTAAGAAAGAAACTATGCTTGATGCACCTGAGCCAGAAGATGCATTGCTGCCCAAAACCATTTGAGCCACTTTGCCATTTGCATTAAGTTTTAATACATAACCAGCAGAAGCGTTGCCATTGATAGTTGAAACTGCTGTAGCATTTGTTGAAATAGAAGATGTGTTGCCGCCAACTGTAGAGGTTAAGGATGTTATATCAGCAGCCAAAGCACTATCTGCATTGGCTCTGGTTGTTTGTTCTGTGCTTATGGCTGACGTATTACTTCCAACTGTTGAGGTTAAATTTGTAATAGCTGTAGCATTAGCTGAAGTATTAGTTGTTAAAGTAACTATGTCGCTCTGAGCTGTAGAAATATTTGAGGTGTTAGTGCCGACAGTAGTGCTTAAAGAGTTGTATAGGGTAACCAAAGAAGAATCTCTGGCTTTTTCCCAGCCACTATTTGCAGCATTTCTTACATATATCTGATTATTGTCATTAGTATCAGCCCATAAATCTTGGGCTTGTAATGCATCTCCATTTGCTCTTGTAGATGGTGCTGAGGTTGCTTTTATTAGTTCAGTTGAGCTTGCCCCACCAGCATTAATTGCTGCAACTAAATCTGCCCCTGCTTTGGACAGTGTGACAGCTTGGTTTTTAATATCGGCTGTAGCAACTGGCTCAGTGCTTATGCTAAAGGTTAAAGTGGCTGGTGATGATTCAACGCCAAGAGTGTTTATTGAGCTAACACTAGCAACATAATTAGTTCCTTTGGGTAAATAATTAAGATCAGCTTTTTCGGTGTCAACAATCTGATTTGTTAATTGATTGCTTGAGCTATCTACTATATTGACTCTATATTGATGATCTGGGAAGTCTGTTGGCTCGCTCCAAGACAAGAAAGGTCTGGCTGTTGGGCTAGATGCACTATCTGTAAAAGATAACCCAGTTGGTGCTTTGACAGCATAGGCTGAAGGTAAATTTGCCAACTCTTCTAATGGCTCTTGAGGTGGCACTTCCCATGTATAAACATCAAAGTATTCTATTAAGCTAACAGCTACCAATCCATTTGACTGAAGCTCTAAGGCTTCCACCCTGCAAATCTTTCCATTAAAACCCAGTCCTGCATAAGTAAGATCAACAATATCTCCCACATTGAGCTTATACATCTCAGGAGTACCCACAAACTGCATTGTGGTCTGATTCCTGCTTCTGGTTAAGATTGCCTTTGCCATGTTATAGGCAATATAAGGGTCAGAAACATAAGGAAATTCTGCTTTAACTTCTAAGACCTCACCGCCATCATCAGACGTATAGTTAGGTGATGCATCGTGCAATACTGTTGCAGTGTCTAATTCATACTTCTTATTGGCGTTAAAGAATTCAACAATAACCTTATTTGCTTTTTTATCTTTATTGCCATAATCAACTGATATACCTGAATCAGAAATAATGTGATTGTCAGTGATACTAAAAGTAGATGAGCCTGTATCTTCTATAGATAGCTCATATTTGCCATTAATATAAAGAAAAATACCACGCATATTAGCAAGTAGCTCCTTGGCATTATCCATGACATTTTTATTTGTATCCACATAACCATTGCAATGAAATCTTTTAACTTTTAGTAATGATGTTCCATTTTGAGAAGAGTAATTAGAGCTAAGTGTATTATTAAAATAAACAGCATACGCTGCATTAACATCGTAAAATTCATCTCTTTTGACTTCTGTTATTTGAGCACCATCTAAAACAACATTGCTAGAGCCATCTTGCAAGTCCATTAACTCACCAATTTTGTTTTGCCACCAAACAGTATTTGCACCAGTTCCAGTAATGTTAATAAAGCTATCTCCAGAATTACCATTCCAAGTAACGCTTTGTGCAGTGCCATTAAAATAAGGTTGATCTACTTGGGTATCACATACATTAGCAGCAGAGCTAAAAGTAGACATATTTATTTGAGACTCTGTTAGTCCCTTACCCACTTCATTGTCAGTTATGTAATCGAGAAAACATAAAGCTGGATTGTCTGAGTGCTCATAAGTAGATACAGTTCCAAATGTTTGATTTGAATCTCTGGGATCAAATACTTTTTTACCTCTAACCTGAACAGTTAATTGTGGAACTCCACGCCACATTCCCTCTTTGTCATAACCATAGTGAGCTGCTATATAGCAAACACCATCTAATCTATGCAGAGAAGTCCAGTTAGGCATGGATGCAACAAGCATAGGGTCTGCTGTTTGTGATGCAGCTCCATGATGTAAATTAAAAACATACCTATATCTTGCGGTTGGGTCTGTGCCAAATCCACCAGCACCAGCATTTATGCCTGTGCCATTTTGTGTAACTGTGTTTAATGAACCTGAGCCAGAAGATATTTTGTCTGAACCAATGTAACCACCATCTTTGAATCTTGCAGAATCAGTTAATGCATTGCCATCTAGCTCTATGCTTCTTCCTATAATTTCTTCACATTCGCCAACAGATAAAGCATAAACCACATATAAATCTCTGGAGTCATTGTCTGAAACATCCATGTAGATAACTTGTGCACCAACCCTTCTTGTTCCATAGATAACTGGTATCTTGCCACCAGCAGAAGTTTTGTTAGCCATGATGTCTTGACCTTTTGCAAGCATTTGTCTTGCTTGCATAAATCCTTTAACGCCAACCGCAAGTGTTACTGCTGTCAATACATAGTTAATTTTTTGTAATGTATTAGCAGCAGCCCAAGCTTCGCCAATCTTAGTAAAAAATGTTGCAACTGCTGTCCAAAAACTCATTACATTCCCCACCTAACGTCTTCTTTCGTCTGTGTGGCAAATTCCATGCCCCTGTCATTTGTGCTAAAAGATTGTTGCGATTCATCAGAAAAATGTCTGCCTTTTGTTAGATTCCAATTTGCCCAATGACTTGCAACAGTCATATTTAGCACTGAGTTATCTATTGTTTCATTGATAGAAACATTTCTAATCTGACCTGTAAAAAAGTTTATTGCCCCAACAATGGTTTCGTCTGCATTAAAGTATGCTAAATATATATCCACAATTTTATCTGTGAATTCTCCATCTTGAACAAGCGACCTAACTTGGTCTGTAATGTTAGAAAAGCCTAGATTAATTTCATTAACCTGTAATTGACCTGTTTCAATCGTTGAATCTACAGTTAAAAAAGACCCACCAGCTTCATAAGAGTTAGAATCATAAGTTACGTTTGTATACCAATCAGTTAATCTTATTGTTGATGATAAATTTAATTCAACTAAATAAGCTGTCTTGGTCGCTGTTGATGATACTTGAGTCTGTAGATCAGTTGATAGACTTCTAGGCATTAGACAATAACCTCTCTAACATCAAATGAAATACTGTAAAAACCACTAGCATCTGTTGAATACATGATCTCATTGTTTTCAAGATATACAGTAAAGCTAGGCTTGTTTACAGTAACAGCTTCATTATCTGCAAGAGATGCTACTAAATTGGGAGATATGGTTACTGTGGCTGCTCCACCTGATGCATTAACATCTTCTGACACCATGTAAACCTTAGAATGATTGGCAAATTTAATGTAATCTCCAGCCTTTAATGCTCCAGTTGTTTGTGAAAAGCCATCAATCGCTATGGTGTTATCGCCAGAAGTATGAGCTCCATTAACAACTATGTCTGTTTCTAATTTGCTTGCACCTAAATTATCTAATGGTGCTTGTATAGTAAAGTCCTCAAAAGAACCTTTTTGTTTTTGTAAAAATGCAAATATCTCTTGAGCTTTTGCTTGTTGTAAAGGTGGCATCCCAACTGTAAAAGAAAAATATTGTGCCCCTATTTGCCTGACTTGTTTTTTACCAGATAGAGTCTGGTTCAAAAGTGTTGGTCTATTATCTGTAAAATTTAAAGCCCTAAAGTTTGGGTCTGTTGGAAATTGACCAGACATTAGACTATCCCCATTTTGCCTTGATTATTCATGGCGTTGTTTATGATTGATGTTATCAATCCTTTTCTTGATGCTAGTAACTGGTCAAAGCCAGCAGCATCAACTGTTGATATGTTGAAGTTGACTGTAGGTGAGCTTCCAGTTGATTGCCCTTTTGTGTGGTCTATTACAGTTTCGTTGGGATGAAGAATGGCTGGGAATCCACCCTTGCCATCCACACCACCTGCTTTAACACCCATGCCAGTGTATCCACCGCCATCAAAACTATCTAAAGCAGATGTAAAAGCACTACCCAATAATGATTCTGCTCCAAATACATCTGCACCAAAACCTATAATTTTTTTAATAATATGAACCCTTATAAGTTCATTAATAACAGCCGCAACTATCTGTTGAGCTAAATTTCCAAAATTTAAAAACTCTTTATTTGTAAAATCAAAAAAGTTTTTAAAAGAAGATGTTAAAGTTGATGCAATAGTATTTAATCCTTTAAATTGCAATTTCATTTTTTCATATTGCTCGTCATCAAAACCAAATTTGTTTGTTGTTTCGTTTAGCTGGGTTAATTCTTTTCTAATTTCAGCAATTCTTTCTTTTGTTCCTTTTACATCGCTACTTGTTAAGCCCAATGCATCAAAGAAACTAGTTGACCCCATTAGACCTTGAACATTCAAAGTTCTGCTTAGTTGGGTTTCTAATTTTTTTAACTCATTTTCCAATAAAGGTATGGTTTTCTTTCTTTCAATTAAACCAATTGTGTCTAATAAATCTAAAAAAGTGTTTGAAGTTGCTATTACAACTTTTTGCAATGGTAGTAAAGTAGCTCTTTTAAGCTCATTCATTGTGTCATTAAATATTTCAGCCTGTCTTATAGATTCTTCTGGAATAATTCCAGTTGCAGCAGCAGCTAATTCTTTCATAGCATCTGCACCATCTTTACCCATTACAGCAAGTTTTACACCTGCTCTACCCATAAGATCAGCTAAAATAGCATTTTTTTCAAATTGACTTCCAACACCATCAAGAGCTTCAAATAAATCTATAAATACCTCTTCCGCACCCCTTACAGAGCCATCAGCATTTTTAACTTGCACTCCAAGTTTTTGTAATGATCTTCCAGCTTCTGATGTTCTAAGCTGTGCCTGACCAACCATCTTGGTAAAATTCTGTAAACCTTTATTAAATTCTTCGGTTGTTAATCCTGATTGTTGAGCAGCAAATTGATATCTTTGCAAGAATTCAGTTTGAACTCCTATTGAGTCTGCAACTTTTCCAATATTATCTGCAAGTGCTAATGTTTCATTTGCAAAATTAACAATTTGCCTAACAGCAAAAACACCAGCAAAAGCACCAGCTAAATTTTTCATAGCTGATTGAGTTTTATTGATATTCTTGTTGGCAGAGTTAAAACCGCCTTTAGTATTATCTTTTGCTGAAATTCTTAATTTATAATCAGTTGCCATTTTTTACTTGTCTGTTCTTTTCCTCGATATATGCTATCCACCCATTAAACTCGGATAAGGTCATTTTTTCTTCTAGCTCTACTACTGTGCAATGCAAAGTTTCAGCTAGAAAATATTTAGCAAATAAGTCCTTATCCTCTGCTACTTTTTTGCTTGTTCTTCTACATTTGGAGTTGACATAATTGCTAATGCAACTCTTGCAAGAACATCTTTATCCACACCATTCATCATTGCGTGCTTATCTGATAGATCAAAAACTTTTTCACCATCAGAATCTAAGGCTTTATATATTAAACAATAAGCCATCAACGCAACATCATCGTCTTTTGCAAGTTTTTGCAATTTAGACATTTCTGCTAATGTTAATGGCTTTGCATATATTTTTAGAACCTTCTCTCCTTCACTCCACTCAGGTATTTCGATTTCTTTAATTTCCAAAGAATCAAAATGAGCTTTAGCCTTATCTATTAAGCTCATTTTTATACAGTTGTTTCTGTTAGAGCACCATTGCCCTGAACTGAAATACTAGCTTCAACCAATCCATCAAACGCACCAGTTCTTGAGACACCAGTTACAATGGCTGAACCAGTGTAATAAGTATCGCCAGATGCATCGCCTTCAGGATAAACATTTAAAGTTACTTCTGACCCAATGCTTAAAGCACCTTGACCTGATGTATCAGTTTCATCCCAAAAAACATCTAAACTTCCTGAGAAAGAAGTTAGTGATGGTTTATACGTTCTAGCAGAATCACCCATTGAAGTATCTTCTAAAGTATCAGCAGATTCTTCGATTGAGTAAGACCTAATTTCAGCCACAGAATTTGAACCAACCTTTACGATTCCTTCACTTCCTTTATGTGTTGCCATTTTCTACCTCGTCTTTCGACTTTTCTTTAGAAGAAGATTTGGGTTTATCTTGCGATGGGGCTGCTTCTTCCTTCCAACCCTTATTCAATAAAGACTCAACCTTGCTAGGATGAGCGTTTATAGAAACTTTTCCGTCTGGACTAATCATTTTCATAATTATCTCCTTTAAACTGCTACATCAGGAGCTTTTTCCTTGACATAGTAGTTAGTTAAAAATGTGAGTGAGACATACCCTAGTGGCTTCTCTCCCTCAGCGTTAAACTCTATTTCTGTGGACTCTAAATATGTATCTTTAGCCAGTCCATCTAAAGTTCTGTCAGCAGCAATAGCTGCTTCAACTTCTTTGCTTATTGTATCAATAGTATCATCAAAGTTGCTAGTTGCTTTTGCATAACCTTCGACAACAACTGATAATTCCCTACTCATTACTCTATCAGTGCCTATGACGATAGGCTCAGAAGTTTCTGATTTAGTGTAAATAATCAACGCTGGTAAAGTAGAATTTTCCAGTGGATAAACTCTGGACTCATAAACATTAGAGCCTGTGGTTGTTAAACCCAGCAATGTAGTTCCAAACTTTTCCCTGATTTGTTGTCTAATATGATTTGCCATTATATTTCCTCTAGCATCAAGGCAGAGAAACCAGTTCTATCTGCTTGTATATTAACAACTGTGTATGTTTGAGCTGCTTTTAGTGTGTTGCCATCAACGTCTTTGATAGCAGAAACAGCAAGTGTATTGCCAAATGCAATACTGGGAACATCTATGGTTCTGCAATATGCGATGGGCTTTAATGCTTCAACGCCTATGCCTTCTTCTTGCTCAACATATTCATTATTAAGAATGATGTTTATTGTAGAATCAGTCCCATTGTTTGTGTAAACAGCACTAACGCCATGACCATAATTTATGTCTAAGTAAGAAAGCATATCTTCCTCTGTTTCCATTTGATATTGAGACATTATTGTTCCTCTAATACCAGTGAGACCATGCCTGTATTATCAGGCTCAACTGTTTTAACCAGAAAAGTTGTCTCTGGTTTCAACACGCTACCACGATTTGTTGTGATTGCATTAACTATCAACTTATCTTCGTGAGATATAAAAGGAGCATCTGAAGCCTTAATTATTGCTCTTGGCTGATAGCCAGCAACAGGAACAGAACCGCCTTCTATGTTGAAATAGTCTTGATCTATGATGATATTAATGCCATATGCATTACCTGAATCTATATCATACCAAGAATCAATATTTCCAAATCTTGCATCCCAAAGGGATGACTGAACCTCAAAAAATGTAGCAGTAACTCCATGACCTGTGTTTATATCTAGGTAAGAAGTAAAATCTGCTGCACTCTCTAAAGGCATGATTTATTTTTTAGCTCTTTTCTTTGGAGCTTTTGTTTCGGATTTTTCTAATCCAACACTTCTATCTGATTTTTTAGGTTGTTCTTTTTCAACAAACAATTCAGCTTTGTGACAAGAAACAAGTGTCATTCCTTCAGATTCTGTAACTTCAATTACATCACCAGCATGAACTCTTTTTCCACCAGACATAGTATCTTTAATAATTAAATATTTTTTCATTTTTAAGATAGGGGCATTGCTGCCCCCATTCCATTTCATCATGAGATAAAATTAACCATCATTAGCTAAAATAAAGCTCTCTGGATGACGTACTGCAACATCAACATTTTGCAATGCTACGATGCGTACTGAACCAGTTGTAGATAGGCTGTAAGGGTCAACAGTGATATCTAAACCACCATAAAGACCAATCAAGAGATCAGCAAAATTTCCAAAATAGAAATCACCTGAAGTAACTTGAGCTGATCTGATCACATCGTAACCATTAACCATGCCATCTGGTGAAACAATAAATTGTCCAGAACCAGAGTCTTTAGATGTAACTTTCATAGTTCCATACTCAGCAGGAGTACAAATCATTCTCAAGTTGCCAAATAAAGCGTTATCGCCAGCAATGTCAGACTCAAGACCTACGATCTCAGCCCATGTTGGATTTGCAGCAGCAAAGGTAGCAGTGTTAATACCTGAAGTATTTCTAATACCTGTTGGCTGACCTGAGCTTCCTGATCCAAGTAAAGCACCTGAGTCAATAGCTGTAGCAATTCCAGCAGTTAGATCATTTCTGATCAAGTTTTCAATGCTTAGTGAGCTTTGGCTTAAAAGCAATCTAGTAGCATCTGTAAATGCACCGATAACTTTAGGAGACATAGTTACACTACCAGTTGTCATTTCTGACTCAGTAGCAGCACCACCTTCTGTAGCAATCCATGCAGCAGTAGAAGCAGCAGTTTTCTTAGGAATTACAATATTCCCTTGAAGTCCCTGTAGCATCGTTGCACCAGCTTGCATTACTGAAGATTGATTTCTTAGAACATCAATAAAGTCTCCACCTCTGTAATCTTCAGAGATTAAAGTAGAGTCATCGCTTGAGTTCATATCTCTAGTCCAGTTTCTTAGAACGTCAGCAGGAAGCATTATGCCTTGTGAAGTTTTACCTTCAGCTTGGGCAGCAGCAGTTGAACATTCAAATTCAAATGCAGCTTCTTCTTGTGCTCTACGATCAGTAGGATTAGCTAAAGCTCTGATAGCTTTTACTAAACTAAATCTTTGAGATTCTTTTTTTGTCATTCCAATGTCTGAAGGAGTCTCAAGTGGAGTGTTGTTAGAAATACTTTCTAGCAATACACCTCTGAATTCTTCAACAGATGTGCCATCGGAAATAGCTTTATCAGCTAAATCACGTTTGTTGTGCTTAACAGCTAAATCAATAATCTCTTTAGAGTTTCTTTTGAATTCAGCTTTAGCATCAGCAACAGTTTGTGATCTAACGTCATCAAGATTAATTTCTTGTTTTTCGTTTTCCATTATTTTCACCTTTGTTGTGTGTGTTTTTTGTTTATCTTTAGAACGCCCAACGCCAACAAGTCTGGATTGATCAGCAGGAACACTTACAGAAGAAACTTCCATTGGTGTCCAATTTGCTTTGTAATAATCCTCGCCATCACGTTGTACACGCTCCAGTTTATCAATTCTATAGCCAACAGATATATTCATACGAATACCATCAGCTACATCTTCAAATATTTCGCGAGCTAGAGCAGATTTACCAAATCTAACTACTGCAATTGTCCTTTTCGCAGTCTCATCCAATCTGAATTCTTCAATTACACCAATTTGCTTAGTCATATCATGATCAAGCAGCAGTGGTGCTCTACCAGATGCTATAAACTCCATGTTTATATCACCTTCAGAATGTCCTAGCACTTCCATGCCAAAACTTCTTTCAACAGGCTCTTCAGAAGAAACGCCAACTCTAACTCTACGATTTTCTTCATCAATATGAGAAGCTCTGGAAAGATCAATAGTCCTATATTTCATAGGCATCTCTAAAATCTTTCTTTCTTCCTCATCCTGATCCATCATAGAAACTTCATCAGTTACTTCAACTTCATCGCCTTCATGTTCTACATCCTCATGCTTCTCAAACTCTACAATAACAGAGTTATCAGTCTCAGAAACGCTAAGGATATGTCTATCTTCTTTTAACATAGTTTTCTCCTCAGTATTTTGTACTGGATGTATTTCTGATTCTAATGAATCAAAACTTTTTTCATTTTTCATTTGTTCTACCAATCTTTTTGACCAGCTAAAGCCTGCATCTCCACCCCATAAAGCCCAGGCTATCCTTCCATTACTAGGGTAACCATCCTCGCCAGCACTAAAGCCTTCTGCTTGTTTGTCTACCTCATGTCTTGAAAAGAAACTGTACATTCTTTTAATTGTTTCATCTGATAAATTTTCACCAGATACTATTTGTCTTGCTCTTACAGCACCAATTCTAGTGCCACCTCTGCCAAATTCTTCACGCCAGTCTATGCCTTTTTGTGCTTCTGACTTCATTCCTGCGTTTGGTCTAGGCATCTTCGTCATCTCCACCCTGTATCTTAGCTTCAACAGGTAGTTTCTGACCAAATGGCTGATAAGCTAATTCAATATTATATTGTTTAGCCAATTCTATTTCTTTTTGATGTTGTTCAAATAATTCTTCTGTGTCTCTGCCATAAGATGCAGAGATATCTGAATATGTAAGTGTTCCATTTTGTAAACCAATAACATTAGCTTGCATCTCTTTTAAAGGATCAATCCAAGCAAATGATCTTGGGATGTAATTTACTGATCTGGCAAATTTGTCATATTTTCCAATAGGCAAATTAATGTAGCCAGTTGAAATTGCCATTTCTAACCAAGACCTAAAGACTGGGTTTATAAAATGCTCCATTACAAATTGTTGATATATCTGATACATACTTCGATCTTCTAAAGCACCCTGTCTAATAGAAGAATAATTAACAGAAGTTAAATCATTTGATAGTGAGTGATAAGAAATATTTAAACCTGATGCGATGCTTCTTAATACACTGGTCGTAAAGGAATCAAATGCAGATGTTGGATGTGTAGGTGAGAATTCTTTGAAATCCATACCTGCTGGAAGCTGCTCAAATACCCCTGCTTGAGCGTTCATAGATGGATTAAATGTATCTTCAAACTCACCATCACCAACGTAACCATCGCCATCTGGTGAAGTGAAGAAGCCCATTTTAGATGCACCAACTCTTGCTGCTACTATCTCAGCTTCAAGGTAGCCATTTAACATTTTTACATTTGCCATTGATGTTGCAACCAAAGAAACTCCTCTGGTTTGTTCTGCTCTGCTCGGCAAATAAGCATGAATAATCTCTGAAGCAGGAACTATGATGTGTTGATTTTCAGCTAAATAGTTTCTGTCATATGGATGGTCTTTGTATAGGTGATATGCAACTGGCTTGTCATACTTATCAACCTCAACACCCATTTTAATTTTGTTGCCAGTTTTTTTATTTATGTCGTTTTTATTTTCATCTAAATGATCTGCTTCTAGGAACTGTAATTTAAATCCGAATGGTGAATTAGGTTGTTTAATTTTTCTTATTAAAACCTCACCATCTCTGCACAAAGATTCTATAAATATCTTTTGACAATCCAAAAATGACAATCTTCCATTCGTTGTGCAATTACCAAGTTCAGACCATTCCTTCCAAGCTCTTTCAATAAGCAGGTTTGCTCCAATGTCTAAAGAACCATTATCGTTCCTAGACTTGGAGCTAACTCTTATGCCATGCTTTCCGATAACATTAGACACCATCAGATTCAAGTATCTAGCAATATAGCTATCATTCCTCGCTAACTCTCTTGCCCTATCTCTTAGGATTCGTATGTTATCTTTTATCTCAGCATCGGCACTGGTTGACGTTGTTAAAAAATCTGCAAACAATCTACCAGTATTAGCACCTGTATAACTTCTTCTATAAGATTTTCTTTTTTGATCTTTGACAGTATTTCTACTGAATATTTTGTTATACCAAGCCATTATGTTGAACTCTTAGGTGTTGATCCAGTTACACGACCAAAATTAACTTTGATTGTATTTCCTGAACCTCTTTTATTTTTAATTCTTAATTGCTTAACTTCTTTTAGATATTCAGCTTTATATCTAGCTCTAAAAGTTAATAATTCATCTACTGTAAGTCTTGACAAAGACCTTCCAGCTATCGACATAGAACTTTGATCCATTGTGGCTCTATTTTCTATAACCGCTTCAATCGCATCTAAAACAATCTTTGCATGACTTCTTACCGAAGCAGTTGTAGTCGCATAATTGTCTTGTATCTCAACAAAACCTTCTTCTAATTTAATTCTTGCTGAATCAGATGATCTGGTTATGTATGAGACCCAATTATAATTGCCCTTTGTGTATGAAGCTGTGCTTGATTCTTCAATGATGTAATCATTACCTGATTCAGATGCAGTTAAAGTAAAGTTTGCAACTGTAGCACCATCAATCAGATTGAACTCATAGGATAGTGAATAGCTGGCTACTGGATAATCTAAGGATAAGTCCTCTCTTTTCCATGCCCAAAAGTCTCCCAACTGTAATTCTGTTGGAACTTGACTTGCATAATTTGTTGAATCAAATTGGTTGCTCAAGCAAAAACCTCATAAATGTTTTAGATATATCTACATCTAACACTATGGTGCATAGCAATAATGTCAATAATTTTGATTAAATTAGATTATTTCCAAGAAGTTGCAAAATTTCCCTTTGGTTGTCTTTTAATGCTGTTACTTTTGTTGTTTACCCTGTTTGGATCAGGGTCTGTAACATTACCAGTTAATAGTCTCTGTTCTATTAGATCGAAGTTTGGATTTAGTATGTATGCAGCAGCCAGTGCATAACAAATAGTATCAAGTGCTTCATTACGTTCTCTAACTTGCTTCCAATACAGAGTCTTTCTGCCTTTTACATATTTAACAAATCTTTGCTCGGCTGTAAGTTGCTTGAAATATTCCTCATCCACTGTAGATGGGAAATGCAACGTGGAATATCCATATTCAGATGCAAGCCTTGAATAAATAACTTCTTTAGCAGTATCACTTCCAACTGGGTAAAGTGTGCTGTTTTCTTTTCCTACCTTGGTTGGTTTGCCCACAACAGACTTTCCGCTTTGTGATTGACCTTTGATAGCAAATATTCTTCTGCCTTTTTTGTTTTTAGTAAAAGCATAAACCATTTGTGTTTGGAATCCTGAGTCAATCGTTGTGCAGGCAATGGTCAAGTTCCTACCTGAGTGAGTTTTAAATTTTGTTTGTAAGTATTTGTCCAGATCATCCCATACATTCATCTGCCCAGTGCTGCCATAAATGATTTTATAATCCACCACCCACATCTCATAGTTATGAGAAAAGGCTACAACCTGACACTCAATCCTGTTTTTCTGAATATCAATGCCACAGGTTAAGACCAGAGCTTCGTCTGGTATAGATTCAAGATCATAGCTTTCTCTTTTAGCCATTAAGCCCTCAGCTTCTACAACTTCTTCAGGCTCTGGCTGCCATGTCTCAGCTAAAGAGGTGTTGATAAATGTTTTTAACATCTCTGGTTGTTTTCTGGCTTCTAAAAAGTTTTCAGCCATTGCACCCCAGCTACTAAACACAGAATAGATTTCGTTCAAGTGAAAGCCTGCTATTTTCTTTGTTTCTTTTGTTGCTCGCCATTCTCCATTCTTTAACATCCAATATTTTTTTGATTCATTGATGATACAACCATTTACACAGGTATAAATTGCAGTTTCTGGCTTATCTTCTTCCCAAACTACGTTTGACCACTTGAGCGTTTGCATATGATTGCACTCTGGGCATGGTACATAGTAATAACGCTGATCGCTTTCCTCAAAAGCAGCTTCAATTCTTGAGATGCCTTTGACTGTTGGTGTGCTGCATAGATAAATCTTACGATTGAAGAAAGTCTGGGTACGCTTAGAAGCTAAAAGAACTGGGTCTCCTTCACTGCCCACACTGGCTTCCATCCTGTCAACCTCATCTATGCAGAGGACACGTATGGCACGACTAGCGACGGATGCAGCACTGTTACTTCCAACCATGTTTAATGTAGTGCCACCTTCAAACTTTTTAGATAAAACTGTGTTTGAACTATCTTTTGATTTTGGTTCGTTGATCCTATCTCTGAGAACTGGAGTATCTCTAATCATATTCGCCAGCTTCTCTTTGCTGTATGCCTGAGCCATTTGCAAAGTGGGCTGCATTACAAGTATTGGCGATGGTTGCATATGTATGTAATAACCAATCACATTATTAAGAATCTCAGTAGCTCCAACCTGTGCACTCTTTTGCCAGACAATACGCTCTATG
>JACLAB010005945.1_pt1 | contig 32720 bp, 17 predicted proteins | sample 8027921 | NCBI WGS metagenome assembly JACLAB01 (sample SAMN15725117, study PRJNA655200) | protist metagenome | isolation source: fluorescence activated cell sorting (FACS) single amplified genomes of... | place: USA: West Boothbay Harbor, Gulf of Maine | collected 2000-07-19 | reverse complement strand
GAAATCTCTCGCCGAAATTTTCTCCAAGAAAGATTTAAACTTAGATTTACTCACCATCGCATCCATCGTCGAGGAATTGGAATCGAAACTGTCCAACGGGGAAGGACGGGATGGATTGATTAAACAAACGAAGAAAAAATTCATCAGGGCGATGGTGCAAGCGCACTTGGACGAGAGCCACTTCGGACACGCGAAAGCGAAACGTGGAGAACCGTGGACGAGCACGGAAATGATCCTCAAGAGGGAGGAGGAAGAGAAAGAGAAAGAATTAAAAGAAGCAGATTCGGAGGAGGAAGAGGAAGAGTCCGAAGAGGATGAAGAAGACGTTTCGGACGCGGAGAGAGGTACGCATTACCACAGCGCGAAACGAACGACGAGGGGCGATACGAACCCTTCGAAGAAGAAACAACAAAAGAGGACGGGATCGGGTGGTAAATCTACGACGTCTTCGACAAAGGAAATGAAAGATCCGAACAAACCGAAAGGTCCGCAAGGCCCGTACATGTGCTTCGTGTCGCACAACCGCGAGAAAATCGTGAAAGAGTTTCCGGGGATTTCGTTCGGCGAATGCGGGAAGAAGTTGGGGCAAAGGTGGCAAAATTTAAGCGAGAAAGGGAAGGAGATGTACAACGAAATGGCGGAGAAAGATAAGAAGCGATACGAAAAGGAGATGGAGAAGTACGTGCCGATGAGCGATACGGAATTGAACAAGTTGAAGGCGAAAGCCGAGAAGGAGAAAAAAGAGAGGAGCGAAAACAGCGGGTTTAAGAAACCGTACAAGTGTTCGGAAAAGTTGAAAACTTTTTTAAATGGGCAAGAGACCATAACTCGCGCGCAGTTGACGAGCCAGATGTGGGCATACTTTAAGGAGAAGAATTTGAAGGATCCAGAGAATAAACAGTTCGTGATTAGCGACGACAAGTTGTTCAAACTCATCGGCGAGCGGCGGTTCAAAGCGTTCGGGTTCATGAAGTATTTGTCCAAAGATTTGATTCCGATGTAGAAGAGAGAGAGAATGAGCGAGAGAAAGAGAGAGAGAGATGTCATCAGTAGCACCTCAGAATCGTGATGTATATACATGAAACTACACATTCACAATCGACATCTTTTATATTTAGTACATCCGAGACGAAACCTCGTTGTTTTACAAAAAAAAATACGAGAGGAAGGATTTTCTCACATTTTTCTCGTCACATCTTCTTCTCTCTCTTCTAAGAGAACGACGAGCGCGAGAGAGATACGATCATCGTCTCAGACTCGTCGTTCGTTCGTTCTTTCCCGCGTTGTGGTGTTTTGCGAGCATTCTCTCGTCGTCGTCGTCGAGAACGAGCAGCGCGAAGAACAAACTGTTTGCGTTGTTTTTGAAGAAAAAGGCGAGAGCGTAAAGAGAAAATGTTTCGAAGCCAAAGCACGCCGCTGACGGGGACCTCGGCATCCTCCTCGGGGGTCTTGCTCTCTCCGCGGTACGATTGCAAATCCCCGCGATCTTTATACCACGCGAGAACGCAGAAAAAGAAGAAATCGCCGCTCTCGACGACGTGCTTCATTTTGTGCGTTTTCGTGTTTTGTTTGGTGGTGGTTTTGCACCGGATGGAGGTGATTTTTGGCGGCCATCCGCGCGCGAGGGGGATGTCCGCGTTTTCGTTGCTCGCAAGTGGTGGTGAGAGAGGTGATGAGGAGATTGAGAAGGCATCAGTATCGTCGTTTCCGTCCATCTCCTCGGAATCTTTTTACTGGGCGTTGGTGACCGCGGACGATATACGCGTCGCGTTTTTTAATCCCGTGTTGAAAGTTATCGTTGGATTTACGGCGTTCTTATCCGCTTTAGTCGCGGCAGATCGGGCGTTTCATTTATACGTCGCGTTTTATTGGAAGTATTTGTCGAGAAAAGACTATTTGGACAGATTTAAGCGGCCGAGCGGGAAACGAGTGCCGTCGTATTCGATGGAGGAAATGCAACAAAGTTCACATTCGTCGTTTTTGCCGCCGGGCGCGGAGTATTATTCAACCATCCCAAACGTCGTCGTCCAACTCCCAATGTTTAACGAAACCGCCTGTTGCGAAGATATCATCAACGCCGCGTGTCGCATGAAATGGCCAAGAGAGCACTTCATGGTGCAAGTTTTAGACGACTCCACGGAGTTGGAGGCTCGAGAGATTGCGCAAAGCGCGGTGCATCGATGGATGAGTCGAGGCGTCAACATCCAATACGTGTGCCGAGAAAACAGGAAAGGTTATAAAGCTGGTTCGATGTTAGACGCCATGGATTTGATTGAAAACTACGATTACGTCGCTGTTTTTGATGCGGACTTTGATCCTGATAGCGATTTTCTGTTCAATACCGTCCCTTGGTTGATGGAAAACGAAGACGTCGGTTTCGTTCAGACGCGATGGACGTTTACGAACGCGAAAGAAACCGTTTTGACCAGAGTCCAAGAAATTTCCTTGTCGTACCACATGCTTTGCGAACAGTACGCGCGATGCTCCGCCGGATTATTCTTCAACTTTAACGGCACGGCTGGCGTTTGGAGGAGAAAATGTATCGTCGACGCCGGCGGTTGGAACTTTCGCACGACCGTGGAGGATATGGATTTGAGTTTACGCGCGTATTTAAGAGGGTGGAAGTTTATTTTCTTGAACGATATCACGTGCGATAACGAGATTCCGGCTGAATACGACGCCTATCGAAAGCAACAACACCGCTGGAGCTGCGGCCCGATGCAACTGTGGAGGAAAGCGACAAAAACGATTTTAGAGTCCAACGGCGTCTCGTTGGCAAAAAAAGTCTATTTGATCGTGTTTTTCTTTGGTGCGAGAATGTTTGCAGCGCACATCGTCAGTTTCTTCCTGTACTGTCTTCTTGTGCCTTTGTGCGCGATAAGCCCGGAAATACCAATCCCATTTTGGGCGTTAGTTTACACTCCAGTTCTCGTGACGATGAGTACTGTCGTGTTCACCAAAGAAGGTTGGAAAACATCAGTCGCGTTTGTTCTGTTTGAAAACGCGATGTGTGTCGTGAAACTGTCAGCCATGATATCCGGCTTGTTCGAGTTGTCCGACGCGCACGAATGGGTGGTTACGAAAAAATTGGGCAACATGTTCTCGTCGTCGTCGTCGACGTCGACGACGCCTAAAGCGCGCAGAAAAATCTATTTCAAAGAGCTCTCGATGGGATCTTTCTTCCTTTTTTGCGGCGTCTACGGAATACTCCAACACCAGCTCGTCCATTACTCTTTGTTTCTCATCGCGCAGTCTCTCGTCTTCTTCTCGTTTGGATTTAATAGAGTGACGTTTTGAATAATAATAATAATATTAGTAGTACTCTTCTTCTTCTTCTTCTTCTTCCGATTACATATGTACAAAGCTATTATTAATAAGAGAGAGCAAGCACACGGATTTGTGGAGAAACAAGAAACTGTCTCGATCGATGCGCTTTTGAACGTATTATGGTAAAAAGCGCATCATCGTCGCGCGAACCCAAGAAGAAAGCTGACGTGTCACAGGGGAAAAACCTCTGTCTTACAAAACCTGCACCTTCCTCACGTTCGCGCTGTCTTGCCTCTCCAACTCCACGCTTTTTCTCGGTGGTTGAACGGGAGTTTTTGTCGTTTGTTTTTCTTCCTCTGTTTTCTTCTGCACGGGTACTTTCTCTCTCGCCTCGTCCATGCTCAGGCGATCTTTCTTGTGAGAGATCAGCAACCCGATGTCGTTTTTGGAGTCTTTGGTCGGAAAATCGTGCATCGCTCGTAAATATCCCGGCATCAGAGTCTCAGAAGAGTTGTTGTCGTCGTCGTCGTCGTGGGATTTGCGTCTCAAAAAGTCTAAGGAAATTCTGCCCATGGTGTATTACTTGTTCTATTATGTAGTGTTAGTATAAGCTGTTCGTATTATTAGAGTATACGCGCGTGAGTAGGTGTTTTGTACAACTGTGTGATATTATTATAGTATGAAGAAAATGCTGACTCATCACACTCCTCGAAAGAAAAACGAGAGAAACTCTCAAAGAGGACAAAAAACACAAAACTCGAAATTTTCTCTCATCGTCATTTTGCGAAAAAATGAGTCTGCGAAAAATTTTGCAGTCAAGTGTTTTGACCACCAAAAGCCCAAAAAAGAGGAGAAAAAAAACTCTCTTGTAATACTCTTTTTTTGAAGTTTTCTTTCCTTTCCTCACTTTTCATCATCCATCGCTTTGTTTTCTTTCTTTCTTTCTTTCTCTGCGGCCACGAAACCAGAATTCTTTCTTCTTTTCGCGCGCAAAAACAGAAAGAGAGAGATTGAGAGAGATTGAGAGAGGCGTTTGAAAAAGCGTTCTTCGATTCTTTTTATTTATACGAATGTATAAAGGGAAGAAGACGTTGGAAATTTTTCTTTAACGACTCTCCTCATTTTTAACGGATAGATATGATGATGATGATGACTTCGAGCAGCGGCGGCGTGGTGGTGGTGTCGAAAACTGCGCATCTGCAGCAGCAGCGCAGACGAGCGATACTCACCACCACCAGTACCACCACCTTTAAACGCGTGGTCGCGCCGTCCTCGTTCGCGGCTTCTTCTGCTTCTTGTTTTTTGTCGTCGGCGAGTAGAAAGGCGGCCAGAAAAAGTGCCTTCGTGCTCGGGCAAAATAAGCAGAATAATACGACTACGAGGAGGAGTAAAAGTAGGAGCAGTATCCTCATGGTGAGGTCCTCGTCTGGAGGCAAGAATAGCGGCGGCAACAAGAATATCGTCATGTCGTCTTCGAGTACGTCGTCGGAAGGAGGATCGTGGGTGACGCGACTGAAATCGATCGAACTTTCCAAAAACGCCGGTCGCTTCCTTCTCGGTTTAGTCGCGTTGTCCTACGGCGGTTTGTGCGTGTCGTTGAAAATGGTCTTCGTGAGAGCCGGTCCACCGTCGGTTGGGACGTTAGGTATGATTAGAGGGTTTATGGTTCTGTTGTGTTTCGTGCCTCAGTTGTTAGATTCTTTCAAGAAGAACAAAAGCGGCGAGGTGAAACTGAACAACGAGTTTTGGTCGGCGGCGTTGGAGTTGGCGACGTGGAATTTTCTCGCGCAAGGGTGCTGCAACGTCGCTTTGTTGTTCACAGAAGCCACGAGAGTGTCGTTTTTAACGCAAGCGTCAATTGCGTTTACACCGTTTATTGAAACGTTCTTCGGGGAGACGGTGAAGAAGTTGGTTTGGGCAGGGTGCCTCGTCGCGTTAGTCGGGGTGGTGACGTTAGGAATGGATCCGGGGGGAGGGCAGTCTGTGGAGTTGGTCGGTTCGGTGATTCCGAAAGGATTAAATGCGGTGAATATCGGCGATTTGATCGCTTTAGGTGGAGCGTTGACGTACTCTCTGTACGTGTTTCGCATCGGCGCGTTCACGAAACTTGGGTTGGACGGGTCTCAGTTGCAGGCGTGGAAATCCTTCTTTCTGGCGTTTATGTATTCCGCGTGGGGGTTCACCGATTTCGCATTACACAGAGTAGGAATGACGACGACGACGCCGTTTGCCGGGTGGAAGGACCCCATCATTTGGTTGTTGATTGCATTTTCGGCGATCGTCGGTGGTTACTTGGCGGATGTCGTGCAAGCGAAAGGACAAGAATCGGTTTCGGCTTCGGAGACGCAAGTGATTTTATCCGGCGAACCGTTGTTCGCAGCATTGTTGGGAGGGGTATTTTTAGGCGAAGTGCTCGGACCGTTGGGATATCTCGGCGGCGGTTTGCTCTTATCTGGAGGGTTGATGTGCTCCTTAGCCGAAGGTTCTGGAACGAACGGAGCGGAGAAGAAAGAAGATTAAGGTATAAGACGTCGGGTAATTCGTTCGGTAAAAAATAAATCTAATATTTTGATCCCAGTCACGTTGTGTCACATCGCATCCAGTGTTCTAGGGACGTGTTTGCGAGCGCAATACTTTCCAATGCGTCAAAGAAGCCCCTTTCGATGATGATGCCATGTGTTATGTAAGACTCAAAAGCGCTTTTTAGAATGCCGTCCGTCGTTCGGGGAAACGTCTCATGCGGAAGATATTGTTTATTTTATCTGTTTTAGGGTCGCATTGTTGTTCGCCTACTGCCCAGCCTAACTCACCATTTTCGCTGGAGCCCCACCCGTAGAACCATCCAGTTTTCTCCGCGACTGCTCCGAGATGGTATCTCCCGCTGTGAATCTCCGCCATTCTCACGACGCGTCTCTCGCCCGTTTCCTCGTCCGTGTACGTCGGCATAATCACCGGCTTTGCGACAAAATTAATCAAACTAGGCGTATTCATGAGCTGGTCTTCCCAATGTTCAATGTGACGATGAGGCGGTATCGGCCGGCCGCACGCACCCTTTATATTTTTTCCAACCGTCCAAACGATACCAGAGCGGTCCAAAATCACCGTGTGCATTTGGCCGCCAGAGATATCTTCCGCCAAGATGCTGTAAACTACCTCGTCGTCGATGTCGTTAATTTCTGAATCTAAATCTTCATCCCTCGGAACAACATCGGCCTCCACTTCGATGAGGTATTCTAATTCTTCCGACAACTCTAGGTTGTTTACGCCATATTCGTCGGGATCGCCTTTTTCGTCTATTTCCAAACGTTCATGTTCGCTCCAACCCGTCGTGATATCTTTTATAACTGTTCCGAGTCCATTCTCGCGAAACCATTCTCTTTCACACGCGAGGATTTTCCCTTGATCGTTTCGAGGTGGATTGTCGCACCAGGTCAGAGCAATTCTCCGCGGGTACCACTGGTCTTTCCTTAATTGCGAGAACACGTGCACCGGAAAAGTTGCACCGCAGGCGAAGTGTTGGTTCGATCCGAACGCAAAAACCAAGCCACACGTGGATAGAGCTACGCTATGGTCGCCGCAACACACCGCTTTTTTTATCTTCATCTCTTCTGTTTCAACTACCCCTACCCCACCCCACCCCATCCTTACGGGAACTCTCGGAAAAGTGGTTATTTTCCTCGGCTGGTATTGCATGAAGTTATTTCCAATACCTAATTGACCGCGATCGTTTTTACCAAAACCAAAAACCAAACCATCCACGGTGGTCACCATGGACGTGTGTTTCTTCGCAGAAACGAAACGACACCGTCTAGAAATATAATCCGGACTGTCTGGATGCGCGGAAGTGCCTTTACTGCTATCGTTCTTCTCGCCTTCCTCTCTGATAAAACCTAACAACCTCGGCGTCCGATACTCGAACGTCGTCCTTTTCAAAATTTTCGTCCGTCTCGTCGGTTTCGTATCGTTACCGTCCACCATCATATCGTCGTTTCCTCTCTCGCTAAAATCGTCAACTTCTATTTCGGTGACTGTATTCGCGAACCCCAGCTCCCCATGCTTATTCTTTCCAAACGTATACACCTCTCCGCTTTCCATCAACATCACCGCGTGATTGGTCCCAATCGCGACCCACAAAACTTTTCTCGCCTGCTTGGCGCACCAATGAAAGTCAGGCGCAATCAATTTCCCGTGTTTCTCGTGCAAGCTTCGAATCCTCTTTGATTGCAACGCGGACGACTGGAACCGCTTGAAATATAAAAGCCGGTCCTCGCCGATAAAAACCTCATTCGCTCGAGCTTTCATCTTCGTCGAGCCGATCCAAAATTCGTCGCATAAGTATTCCGTCCCCCAAATCTCGGTTCTCCCGTCTCTGTGCGTACACGTCGTTGTCATCCAATTCATCCGATACTTTTTGTCCTGAATTGCTCTCCGTTGTTGCTTCAAATCTGCGCAATCGTCATCTCGCTCTAACAACAACCCTTTCTTTCGTAACTGCGCGCGTCGTTTCTCTCGCTCTCGCTCCTCCGCGAGCTTCCCGTCCAAAAATCGCAACGCGTCCAACCACGTCTCTTTGTCTTTCCCAAAGACTTCTGCTTCCTTCCCGTCCTCGTCGTCGTCGCCTTTGTTGTCTTTGGGATCACGATTCAAGGGCGGCAAAGTTCGTTTGTCTGCTACTTCGATGTACCTATCGACGAAATAACACTCATACCGAGCCAAGTTCCCTTTTCCTTCGCTCGGTTTAACATACACTTGGTCGTCGTTTCGCTTATAATTCAGCTCACTTTCCGGCCACGCTTTTAGGACCCGATTTTTGGCCGCTTCCATCGCCAACTGTTTACTGTTTTCCTTCTTGGAAACGCACGCGAATCTTGCCAAATCCACCGCCGTTAATACAGGAGACTCGAGAATGACAACCAACGTTTCTCTCGGAAGGTCAAACATGTGGACCGTTTTGCTCGCCCGTTGCCGTCTCGTCGTCGCTGGCATGGTGTCTGATTCTTCTTTTTCTTTTTTTTCTTAGCTTTCTTCTTCTTCCCTCTCAAACGCGTTAAACGCTCTTCTTCTTCGTAAATCTAATGAAGATATTAATGAGATGTGTGATGGAAAAATCGTGAGAAATCAGAGATACAATGGAGCGCGCAAAAGCAGACGACGACGATGGTAATCGCGCCTTTGGCGACGGCGGCGGTGAGGAGGAGGAGGCGCTTTTAAAAAAAGAAATCACAAAACTGACCAAAAAAGCGCAAACGTTGACGGTGATTAACACCGCGTTGCAGCAAGAGAACGAAAAGCTTCGGGAAATTGGAGGAGGAGGACAAGGAGGACGGGAATTTAACGACGAACAAGTGGCGACGATCATTCGAGAGTTAGAGGAGGACTTGGAAAAGCTCAGGGCGGAGAATTTGAAGCTTTTGGTAGGAGGAGAAGATGGCAAAGAGTATTTGAACGAGGAAGAAGAGGAACGCGTGAAAGCTCTGAAATCGAGAATGCATCAACTGCAAGCGAGCTTGCAAACGAACGAGTTGAAACTCGCGGAGGAGATGAACGAACGCGAACGACTGGAGAGAGTGAGACAAAGACAAGATGGAGAGATTGAAAACTTGAAAGTTTCTGCGCGGGAACGGCAGGAAGAGTTGAGACGCGCGAGGCAGTTTAGCGAGCAGTTACGGGTGGAGTTTCAAAGGAAGGAACACGCGATGAAGAAGCGCTTCGAAGAGGAGCTGAGCAAGAATCCAACTTCGTCGGAAGGAGGTGGAGATCAGAACAGCGAGATGGACATTTTGAGGAGAGAATTGAAGCAAGAGAAAGAGAGAGGAAAAGATTTGGAGACGAGAATAAAAGAATTGGAGGAATCCATGAACGCGATGGAGAGTCGGCACGGGAAGGAACAGGACCAGTTGAGACGAGAGACGAGGATGGCGGAGAGTCGAGCGAGGCAATGCGAGGAAGAGTTGACGACGGCAGAAGCAATGAGAGCTGAATCAATTGCGCCACTGATTAAGCAGATGGAAATTGTCAACGAGGAGAAGACGAGAGAGTCGGAGAGAAGAGACGAAGAGGAGCATCGATTGAAAGAGTCTCGCGCGGAAGCGGAGAGGAAAAGGAAGGGGATGGAAGACGAAGTTGCGAAAACAAGAAGAAGTTTACTCGAGGAGAAGAAAAAATACGAGATGCTTTTTAATTCGCTGAAATTGAAAGTCGACGAGGTGGACGCGTTAGATACGAAGAGGAGAGAAGCGTTGGAGGTTGTCAAAGAGACGCAAACGTTAATGCACGAAATGCGAGAGAGGGAGGGAGATTTAAGAAATCAGTGCGCGTCGATGGAGAAGCAGTTGCAACGCGCAAGGATTCAAGAGTCGGAATTGAGAGAAAGGGAGAAAGTTATAAAAGCGCAGCTGGTGGATACGAGGAACGAGTTAGAAGCGAGCGTGAAATTTGGTGGTGGTGGTGTTCAGAGTTATAACAGTATGGAAGGAATGCGAAGAGAACGAGAAGAAGAGGAAGAAGAATACGTTGCGGAAGATGGTTTCGAATTCGGCACAGAATCCGACACGAACCAAACCGCCAACGTCGTCATTCAAGCGCTCAAACACAAACTCAAAGAAGCATCTAATAGGCTCATCAGAGCGGACATAAAAAGAAAAGAATCGGAAAAATCCGCCAGCGAAATGCACTATAAAACCATCGATATCGAACGCGAGCTCGAAAAGCAAAAAAAAGAACACGCGACGTTAGTCGAGTTGCTCGGTGAGAAAATAGAGAGGTTAGAGTTTTTAGAGAATAGCAAATGATATTGCATGTAAAACATGCGATCTGTGTACGGTATATAATTAATACGTCTTTCTTGAAATCGTCGTTCGTTAAACTTTTCGTAAATTTGTAATCTTAAGACTTTTTGAACATTCCGAGCATTCTTTGAGTCACCGCGAAACCACCGGCAACGTTCACAAAGGCCAAGGAAATAGCTACCGCGTTCAACGCGATCGCGCCGACGCCTCTTTTAACCGCCATGCTTCCCAAAGTGTCCATATCATCTTTGATGTCTTTGGTGGCGTAGTCTTCGAGCGCCAGCAAACCGCCGATGACGACGATGCCAGAAATCGCGTTCGAAACGGACATCAGCGGAGTGTGCAAGGAGCTCGCGACGTTGCCGATTAACAAAAAGCCAACCCAGGCGGCCAGGATGAACAATAAAAGGTACGTGAAGAAGCTCGGCGGACAGAATACACCGACGACGACGAGGAAACCGGTGACGAATAAAAGCACGAGGACTTCGCTCAAGCTCACGATACCGCCAAACAGCATCGTTTTTTCCTTTTTAATGGAAAGATCACCGGCGGCACCGGCAGTTTTCTTGGCATCCATTCTCGGCGGTGGTGGTCCAGTACCTTTTGGCGGCGGCCAGGTTAAACCTTGACCGATTTTGGCAACCGTCACCGCGCGAACGATGATATCGTCAAAGTCCACTTGAAATTTACCTTCCTCCGGTTTCTTTGGGTTTCCGCACATGTGCAAGATTAAGTGCAACATGTTCGTGGCGTACATTTGTGAAGCGATTTGCGCGGCTCCGGAAACCAAATCCGTGTTACCAATCATGGTTACTTTATCTTCGTACACGTACGTTTGGTTCGATTTCGTGCACTCGCAGTTACCGCCGGTCAACGCGGCTAAATCGACAATCACAGATCCAGCCTTCATGGCGTCGACGTGGTACTTCTTCAACAGAATCGGCGCTTTGCGTCCTGGAATTGCCGCGGTTGTGATGACAATGTCGCATTCTTTGCACTGTTCGTGGAACAATTCCATTTCTTTCTCGATAAATTCGGGAGACATGGTCTTCGCGTAGCCACCTTCGCCGGTACCGTCCTCTTCGAAGTGCATCTCGAGAAACTTACCGCCCATAGACTCGACTTGATCGCGCGTTTCTAACCTCGTATCGAACGCTCGAACGTCCGCCCCTAACGAGTGCGCCGCACCAACCGCTTCGAGACCGGCAACACCAGCACCAATGACGAGAACTTTCGCCGGCGGATACTTCCCGGCAGCCGTGATTTGCGGAGCCAGGAATGATTGGAACTTATGCACCGCTTCGATGACTGCCCTGTAGCCGGCAATTTTACCGACCGAGGACAAAACGTCCATCTTTTGTGCCGTCGTGATTCTCGGGACAGAATCGATGGAAATTAAGTTACACCCTGAACTCCCAGCTTTCTGGACGAGAGCTTCGGATTCCGGAAAATTCGGCGATACCCAACCGACGATTGTTTTCCCTTTCATCGAAGTCAACTCCTCGTCCGTCGGTTTACCGATTTTCAACAACGCGTCGACTTTCGAGTAAACCTCCGCTTTCGATGAGACAACAGCGACGCCGCACTTTTTATACCCAGCGTCTAAATACCCAGACGCTAAACCGCAATTTGACTCGACGATGCAGTGGATGTTGTGTTTTTCGAGAAGCGTTCGAGCGACTGCCGGCGTCATCGCGCACCGTTTCTCCCCAGGTTTCGTTTCGGAAACGACGCCCAAAGTCACCAACGGTTTCGTACCCGCAAATGGTTTCGGAACCTGCGTGTAATCCGCCGCTTCTTGTTTTTTCTTCGTCGTGATGTTCACGGCGACGTCACCTTTTTGTAAATCGCCTCCGTAATTCGCGCGAATCTCTTCGACTAAACCATCGATGGTACCTTTCGCGTCGCCTAATAACATCGCGTTGTTCGGGTACACAAAGAGCGGATTTTCGACGCCGGCGTAGCCAGAGGCTAAGGATCGTTTTAAAACGATCGACTGCTTCGCTTTCCAGACTTCAAGCACGGGCATTCCGGCAATGGCAGAGGTGGGATCGGTTTGCGCTGCTGGATTGACCGTATCGTTTGCGCCGATGACGATGGATACATCCGTGTCTGGGAAATCGTCGTTGATTTCATCCATCGCCAACACGATATCGTACGGAATAGACGCTTCGGCCAACAAAACGTTCATATGGCCAGGCAAGCGCCCAGCGACCGGGTGAATGCCAAAACGCACTTGTTTCCCGAACGATCTCAACAATTTCGTCAACTCGCACACGGAGTGTTGCGCTCGCGAGACGGCCATGCCGTACCCGGGAACGATAATCACAGACTTGGCGTCCATGAGCGTTTTGACGGTATCGTCTTTGGTGAAGATAGTCGGTTCACGATCATCTACCGGCGCGTTTGGATCTTTTTTTGCGCTTCCACCGGTGTCACCGAACCCACCGGCTAATACGGAAACCAACGATCGGTTCATCGCTTCCGCCATGACGAAGGACAAAATGATCCCAGACGCGCCGACGAAAGCGCCGCCGATAATCATCAATTCGTTATCCAACATGAAACCGGCGAAAACGCCGGCCCATCCGGATCCAGAGTTCAACACAGATATGACCACTGGCATATCTGCGCCGCCAATTGCCATGGTAAACAAATACCCGTACACAGCAGAGAGGCCAGTCATGACGTATAAGCAAATCAAACCGCCGGAGCCGGAAGTCGCGTCAAAACCACCCATAGCCGCGATCACGCCAGTCGCCACGATACCGCCCAACAAGCAGGGCAACCAAACGACTCTCCCCGGTGGAATCATCGGTTTCGTGGAGATCTTCCCAGCCAACTTCAAACAGGCGACGATGGAACCGATGAACGTCACCACGCCGACGACGATGCCAAAGAGGTAAAAAATCGACCTCAACACCTCCTTATTCGAGGACAAATCGTTCGCTTCTTGAAGCATCTTCTCGTGTTGATCGTAATACAACGCCAATCCGAGCAACGCGGACGCTAAACCACCAAACCCGTTGAACAATCCAACCATCACCGGCATCCCGGTCATCTGCACGCGAAAGCTCATGAAAACCGAAACCAAACCCGGCGGTAACGCCACCGCGAAGAATAACCAATACCCTCGAGAATACACAAAGGTGGAGGCTAAAATCCCCGCGAACGCGACGAGAAAACCGAGCATGCCGTAAATGTTACCCATGCGCGAAGTTTCCGTTTTCGATAATCCTATAAAAAGTAAAGTGCTTTTGTGTGAGTAAAAAATCCAAGACACCAATTCAATTCCAACAACCAGAGAACAACAAGAGAACAACACACGAAGCCATCATCCAAGAAGGAACGCAGCAGGAACGCGCGCGCAAAAGCACTCGCCGAGAAAGAAAGAGACAGACAGAAGACTCCCTCAAATCTCCACTTTCTGTCACTCTCTGTCTGTCTCGCGCGCGATGACGAGGAGGAAGAAGAATTAGAAGAAGAAAAAAATATCTCCGATAAAAAAAGGCGGATTTGAACGGAAAAGAAATGTGACTCATCATCATCATCTTCTCATAATTCTCTCACCTTTCAACGCGAGCGTGAAGAGTACTATCGACCCGGTGTATATCACCGACAAGTAGTCGTTCGAGGAATTTTGCGACATAATTAATGGATGTTGTTGTTGTTGTTGTTGTTTCGTGTACAAAATCAAGCTCTTCTCGTTGTTATTATGACGCGTTAACGTGTAATGTTTAAAAGAGAAAGAGCACCCTAATTTGTTCTCGAGAGTTGATTGAAAAATATCTTCGCGATAACGCCAAACTTTGAAGATACAAAAAAAAACATGCCGCATGTCGTTTGAATCACCCCACTCACCACCGACGACGACGACTCGAGGAGGAAACGGAGGAAACAGAGAACGGTCTGACGAACAACCGTATTATTATTACTCTTCATCACCGAACGAGAATAATAACAACCGAGGAGGAGGAGGAGGAGGCGCGATGGAAGAACGAGGGGACCACAGACGACGTCTTTCGAGGTCGTCCACCTCTCCGCATTGGAACTATTACACGAACCAATATTTTCACGAGGAGAGGAACTTGGAGAACTGGGACCACACGATCGAGGAAGAGGAGGAAGAGATGGACGAGGGAGGAGAGGAGGAGAGAGGGAGAGGGAGACGAGGAGGGTACGTGAATCCGAGATATTTACGGGAGCAATATCTCGCGCAGCAGAGAAGACAAAACGAGTATCACAGGCGGGTGCGACAGGACCAGTTTGAAAGGAGTCGCGTTTTCTCCGATTTTCATGCGGAAGAAGAGGATACTAATGAAATGAAGAGAAGGGAAGCGCGGGAGGCGTTTCGAGACTTACCGGAGGAATACAACGAGAACAAAACAGGTGCCGTCGCGGTGCTTTCGAGAAACGCGAGAGTGATTCCCGTCGACGTGAGAGGTATTATAGAGACGATGGGGAAACCGTGCGGGAAGTACATTTTGGATTGCGATATGCCCGGCGTCGGCATCAAGAATATTGTCTTTAAGACCCTAGAGTGCACGAATCGCCCTGGCGTAGCTTTTTTCATCGAGGTTGTCTCGAGCACGAGAGAGGAAAACGAAAATGGAGAAAGAGAAAAAGAGGAAGAAGAAGTCAAGGAGAAAGAGAACATCGTGCGGAAAATGCTGAGGATATCGAAGAAGAAGGATCCAAACGTCCTCGAACCTCAGAGAAAAGAAGACGTATTTCCGAAAGTAAAATCATATCGGATGGAGCGCGGTACACATCGCAAATACGTGCAAAGGAAGTTTTACATTCCCAAAAGTTACGCGTTGAGCTCGGCGAAATACAAAGACGGCGTCGCGACGTTTGAGTTTACTCTTTGCGAAGAAGGACAACAGATTACGCATCGACAAACGTTCGAGGATGCTTGAAAGAGAGGTCGAAAATAGAAAGTGAGAGAGAGAGAGATAACAGACACTCGTGTAGTAAACAGATTCATGTACACATATAAATAAACAACACACATCAAAATAGTAAATAATAATTTTATAAAGTTTGACTTCTAAACATATCAATCCGCTTTATCCGGCGTACTCGCGACGTAGCAGTTGAACACGGTCGGTTTTGGGTGCGCCGCGTCGTACGGTTCTAAGAACATATCCTCGTGATACATCGAGTAATACGCCCGCTCGTAAATCGCGTGTTTATATGAGCTCTGGCACAACTTGATGATGTACCCGTCAATCATATCCGCTCCGTGTCTGGCCAAATACGCTTGCGCCTTTTTAGCAAAGTTTGACGAGACGACGTAGGCTTCTAATCCAGCACCAGCGCCGGCGGATTTATACTTATGAATGTTAATAGTTTGCTTTTCGCTCGAATCGTTCGGGTTGGTCGCGATAAACGTCGTCGCCAACGGCCCCGGCGGTTTTTCCCCGACGTGCTGCGCTCGGATGAGCAAAATGTCCGTATCCACCGGCGCGTGTTCCGCGACTTGTTCGCTCGCCCAAAATGGTATCGCCTCCATGATTCTCGGCGCGTCAGATTCGAAAATTAAAGCCTTCTTTTCGCCTCGGTCGAGCATCAATTGCCACTGGTACAAGTGCGCGAACAAACACCCGATGTGATGCGCTCTCCCGACTTCTTCCTCGGTCAACTTCCCGTCGCTTTCTCTGTGATCGATCGCCATCAACCACGGATGCTCTCGAAAGTTGTCAAACTGATCGATCCAGTTAACCCCGGGCGAAATATCATCCTCCTTTCCGTAGGACAAACCCGAGGGAACGAACGGTTCTTGGCGAACTTTTAAGAAATCCACGAGCGCCGGATCGCTTTTGTGCGTTTGCATGTAACTTCTCAGTCCTTTGACCGCGTATTGCGCATCTTCAATTCTGTTCGGCCATTGCAAAGGATCGATCCCATGCGTCGGCTCTGCGGTTGGAAACACCGTTCGAATTGCCTCGTACTTCTCAAACTCCTCCGGTCGGTCTTCCAACGCAATCACGTAGATGGGAACTTTCGATTTCGACGAGCCGAGCGCGGAGATCAAGTTACTCTTACTCGAGCTGGAAGAAGAAGAAGAAGAAGAAGCACTTTCGCTGCTGCTCCGCCTTCGTCGCTGTTCGACTTTCTCGTGTTCGTACGCTTCCACAAACTTCTTCGCGAACGATGTCGTCGCGGCTCTTTTGTTGTTATTGATTTTGTTGTTGTTGTTGTTCCTCTTCACATCGACGGATTTTGACGACTTTTCTCCCAGTTTCGACTCTCTCTCGATGCCATAATCAGTGGCTCGTCGCTGCTCGTGACTCCTACTACTACTACTACTAAAACTACTACTCGTCAGTCGTCCATCATTTTCCGCCTTCAGAGGGAGGAGGATGTTCGCGTTGTTCGACGCAGCGATGGCGGACCGAGCGCCTTGCAAATAGCAAAACGGGGCCAACGCTAAGGTGGCGCACGCCGTGGCCGCAACGATGGCGACTTTACCCCCAAACAGGGTAGATTTATTGTTGTTCTCATTATTACCACCGGTAAGGCGTTCTTTGTCTTTGTTGTCCGCCGTCGTCGTCGTCGCGCCAAAGGAGGTCATGATGATGATTTTCGCTCGTATTCTTCCCGCGGCTTGTTTGTTGTGAGGAGACGAAAATTCTCGAGAAGGAAAAAACACGCAGGAGTTTAGGGTTTGTTACAAACCCTAAATCTTGTGCTTCTGTTACATTTTCTTTCCACAGAAGAGTTCACAAAAAAAAAGCTGCTGCGCTTCTTTATCCGAAGAAGGATGATGATGATGTTTTCTCCTCCTCTCTCTCCTCCTTTGCGCGCGCGCGGTGGTGTTGGTGTAAATTGCAAAAAGAATAACAACAACACGAAGAAGAAGAAGAAGAAGAAGAATTTTTGTCGTTTTGCCACCGCCAGTAACGCTTCTTCTTCTTCTTCTTCTTCTTCTTCTTCTTCTGAAATCGACGGCACAAAAAGCGTGATTAAAAAAATCGCGCAAAAGTTACAGTCGGGGGAACTGACGTCTCTGCGAGTCACCGAAATGTACCTGAAAAGAATGAAAGATTCGAGTTTGAACTGTTACGCGAGCGTGAACGAAGAAGACGCTTTGGAACGAGCCGCGGAAATGGACCGCGAGAGGATGAATCCCGAGAGAGGAGAGAAGAAGAGGTCTTTGTTGCACGGGATTCCGATTGCGGTCAAGGATAACATTTGCACGAAGAACACATACACGACCGCGGGGTCGAAGATTTTGAGAGAGTATCGGCCAGATTTTGACGCGGACGTGGTGAAACATTTAAATAAGGAAGGCGTGGTTGTTTTAGGGAAGACGAACATGGATGAGTTCGGAATGGGGAGCACGACGGAGAGTTCGGCGTACGCGCCGACGTCGAATCCGTGGGACGAGTCGAGAGTGCCCGGTGGGTCGAGTGGTGGGAGCGCGGCCGCGGTGGCAGCGCAGTTGTGCGCGGCGAGTTTAGGATCCGATACCGGGGGGTCTATTCGGCAACCGGCGGCGTTTTGCGGGACGGTCGGGTTGAAGCCAAGTTACGGGAGAGTTTCCAGGCACGGGTTGTTGGCGTACGCGAGCTCGTTCGATTGCATAGGACCAATCACGTCGAGCGTGGAAGATGCGGCGATATTAATGGACGTTTTGTGTGGTAATACTGGTGATGATAACAACTCGAATTTGGACGCAAAGTACTTTGATAGCAGTAACAATAATAGTAGTAGTAGCGGGTCGTCGTCGTTCACGGATGCGATTGTGAGTAAAGAGAATTTAGTCGACGTAGCCGCGCCTTTGAAAGGAAAGACGTTCGCGGTGATTAAAGAAACTTTTACTGGATTGGACGAAAAAGTTTCCGCGAGCGTTATGGAATCCATAGAGTTGGTGGAAAGTTTAGGAGCGAAAGTGCACGAAGTGTCCTGTCCGATGTTTCTTTTCGGTCTTCCCGCGTATTACATTCTCGCGCTTTCCGAGGCGAGCAGTAATTTAGCGCGATACGACGGCATTCGCTTCGGTGCCCAGGATTACTTGAACATGGATTTAGTCGATTCAATTAAAAGTTCGCGTTTTGAAGGCTTTGGTGCAGAAGTGAAAAGACGCATTTTGATGGGGACGTACACGCTTTCCGAAGGGTACTCGGACGCGTATTATAAACGAGCGCAAGAAGTGCGTCGATTAATCTACGCTGAAATGACGCAACACCTCCAAACGTACGACGGCTTCTTAACTCCGGCAACGTCGTCGCTCGCGTATATGAAAAACGAGAACCAAGAGCCCTTAGCTATGTTCACCGATGATTTAATGACGGTAAACGTAAATCTCGCCGGACTCCCGGCGTTGGTCATTAGAAGCAAAGATAGCGCGGATGAAAACAACACATTACTTCCATCCGGAATTCAAATCATCGGAAAGAAGTACGGTGAAGCCGAATTGTTAGGTGTTGGGCACATCATAGAAATGTTTTCCGCGGAGCGAAAGCTTTATAAGGACGCGTTCCCGGAAGCATCTTTGTTTTAATACATTAGAAGAAGTACCATAACGTCGAACCTTCGATGAGACCTAAAGCGCTAACATTCTCAATCAACTCATCGTCGACGTCTTTGCTAATCGCGCCTTTTCTCCGTTTACTGACGCATACGACTGTACACATTCCTCTTCGCGCGGCGCTAAAATGCTCAATCGGCAAGTTATTGTACATCTTCCCGATTTTCTTGTCATCTAAATCTACAATCGCGACTATTTTCTTCTTCGCGTTTGCGCTCAGCGCGGTTACAAAGTTACGAGCGTCTCTGCCGCAACCCCAAATTTGGAACTCGTTCCATAACGGTTTGCTCAAAACGCGTGCTTCAAAAATGGAAACCCGCAAATCTAAAAGTCTTCGTCTAGGAACGCGCGACGTCCCGGAAGTTTCAGTCCAACGATAATACAATAAAGGTTCTTCTCGATTACATCCATCATCGGACGCCGCGCGAAGAATGGGGAACTTTCCTCGACGTTTATTCTCTTCGGCGTGAATATCGAGATGTTTGTGAAAAAATATGGTATCTTCAGCTTCGCCGGAATCTGGAGGCGACTCTTCGAAGCCGCCCGGGACGTCGTCGAAACATTTCCTCGCCATCGCCCACGTTGGCATTTGGACGGTATTTTCCCTGAACTGCTCGAGTATCATTTCTTCGTTGGATAATCTGTTGGCCCATTGTTCGTAATGTGCGGTGGATCCATCGGGGAAACGCTTCCACGTCGTTCCAATAATTGAAGACGGACTTTCAATGGTGTGTTGAACTTGCATCTTCACTCTATCGTTCGCCATTATATCGTCGGCGTCAAAGAAAACTAATATCGATCCTTGCGAATATTCGACCGAGCGGTTTTTAGCGAATCCAATACCATCGGGACGATTTTTCCATTCACTTTTACTCTCCAATCGCCCGCTCGTGTTCTCTGACTTTTCTGTTATTTTGACATCGATGCCGGCATACCGCAACGCGAGCATCCACTCGCGCATTTTCTGAAAACTACCATCTGTCGACGCGTCGTTAAAGAACGACACTTCCAAAGGACCGTCGTAGCTCTGCGTCAAAATGGAGCTCACGCTCTCATCGAGCCACTTTTCGGCATTATGTACGGGCATTATGATTGAAACGGATTGCCGATGATAGTTTCTCGAGAACGTTTTACTCGAATAAAACGCCTTTGTGACAGTAGAACCTCCTCCTCCTCCTCGAAGTAACAAATCAGTTCTTGTTGTTTGGGCAGTATCATCGTTATCATTTTCGTCGTCGACGTCGTCGTCGTCGTCGTCGTCATCGTCCAATATTCTCAATCCGTGATACACAAACGCGTCTTCGGAGAATCGAATCATTCCATTCATCATAACGCGCAACGAGCTTCTGTGATTCGTCGTTCCGCTATGGACTAACCAAGGATGGAGAATTGCAATCCCACCTTTTTTCCCAACTATTTGTTCTATGTTTCTAATATCTTTTCCTCTGCCGCTATGTAAACTCGCCGCTGGTTTTTCGTAAGACATATACAAATCTCTCGAAACCGTTTGGTCTTGAATGCTTTGTTGCGCGAAGTTATTCAAGTCTTGGTTCGTACCGTTTTCTTCGCCAAAGACGTTCTCGCGAAATCCGTTTCTAATTATGCTCCGGTGCGATCCTCGAACAAAGGCGGTGCCTCCACCACCTTCGTGACTATCTGATAATAAAACTAAGAGTATCAAACCTTGCATTGGATGACCTGTTGACCTTCGCTGCGCATCGGCGTCAAAACCAGGCCCGATGTCGATGTGCCATCCTTTTCCAAGAACGCGCCTACGATTTACTGGATAAAACGCGCGCGAACTCGCTGATGTTCTCGTAGTCGCGTTATGTTGGTAAATACTGCATCGATGATCTCCTCCAAACAAGAGTTTATCATTGCTTTCGCTTGGGTTGTTATTATCGTCACGTCTTTTCCCTTTTCTCCTACAAAAATATTTTGGTTTCTTATGGTGCAAGACTCGTCCCATGCTCGATTTCAATCGTCTTCCGTACTCGTGCGCGCACAGTAAAACCTCGTCGACGGGAGTTAAAGAAGAAGAAGAAGATGATGAAGATGCACTGTTACTCTTTCTTCTTCCTTCAACCATCGCATTTAAAACATCCTCGCATTTCGCTCCATCCTTCTCTAAAACTAACGACACAAACTTTGCTCTCCGTCTCTTCGACGAGAAAATCTTCCTCGGGAAGCGCGACGCTCCAACCTCATCCTCGTCCACTCCCGAATCTCCCTCGGGGAACACGAGTGGGCTGTACCAGTGTCTCACTTTACACCTCCCCTCGTGTTCTTGGTTTAACGACACGTGCCAAGCGTTTTCGCCGAGCAACTTGTCGATCAATCGAACGAATTTTGTATTCTTTCTTTTCCTTGCGCTTTCGCACAACTTCACCCAATGCTCTCCTTTCCCTGGAGCGCAGACTTCCCATATCCTCCTCTTCCCGTCCGTCTCTCGCGGCCACGTGGAGGAATCGTCGAGATCAATCATCATCGCAGATGATTCAGAGGAGGTAAAAGACTCGGTCGGGATGGACGGCGCGCGAAACTCTCGGAACATCTGCGCGACAAACGCGTCCGCGTCGATGACTTCCGTTTGGCTCCCGTTAACTGTTTTGTCCTCCCTCGGTTGTGCGGGAAGGAAAAGAAAGCCGTCTCGATTGAAGATTTTTCTGACGTCTTCGCCAACAAAGTCGTCGTCGTCGTCGTCTGCAGAGTCGTCCTCTTTTTCCTCCTCCTCCCCATCCTTCTCGGAGGATGGAGAAGACATCTATCTCTTTGTTGTTATCGTTCTTGTGGTGGAGAAATTTGAGGGAGCAGCACACGGGAAAAATGTTGTCATGAATAAAAAAAGAAGAATAAGCGAAGGCGCGAAAAATCTCTCTCTCTCTCTCTCTCTCTCTCTCTCTCTCTCTCTCTCTCTAACACGACAACAAGAGCAACGGGATTGCGTGTGCTACTGTGCAACTAAATTTACTAAACGTATTCTTTAAAACAAATTCCTATTATTATACCGCGTTATCTACTACTTCTCCTTCTTCTTCAAGCCGCCTTTTAAACTTTTCCTTCGGTTGATTTCGTCCAAGCCTTCGGTTTGTTTATGCACGTAAATCTTACCAACCTTATCGCTGATACCTTGACTCATCGCGTTCGCTTTTTCTTCCTTCACTAACGTCTTATCCACGCGCATGGCTTCTCTTTCCACGTCTGGCGGTGGGAGTTTCACTCTCCCTAGAGTCGCGTCGAATCGCGGTCCCATCTCTTCCAAGTGTACTTTCGGTAACCGCGTTCCACTTTTTTTATACTTGATGGCAAACTGTCGAAACAAAATGGTTTTCCCGTCTTCTAAAGCCGTGATGACAATCGCTCGATCGATACCTTTCAAGTTTATTCTCGAAACGACTCGTCCTCGAAACACGTCCGCGAACACGTTCTTCAACTGTCTCAAATTCGCGTCCGTTTCAAACTTATCGCCCAGGAACATCATGCACGGTTTCGAGCCAATCGTCGTGGAAGCCGCGGCGTTACCAAACTTAATAATCGGTACGAACGTCTCTCCGTTCACCATCATCTCCACGCAATCGTAAATCTTGTGGTTATAAAATCGTCCAAACGTAATCGCGTGCGGTCGTTTCTTCTTTTGGTGATTGGCAAACGCGAACGTCGCCGAGTGACTCTTCTCCGCGAAAAACTCCAAAGAGACTTCCCCGCCTCCTTCAAACGGTCGAATCCCGGGATTCTTCCTGTTCATCTTGTGATTTTCTCCGTATTTCATTTGCGACAGGTCGTTTATTAAGGATTTCAGAACCTCCGACGTGACCGCGCCGTGTAAAAGCATCAACGTCTTCGCCGCCACTTCTTTCCGTCTCGGGGCGTTTTTCTCGATGGCTCTTTTCCCTTTGTTCGTTTTCGCGGCTTTCACCGCCAGATGGTGCGTTTGACTGATGTTTCGAGACGAATCATTAGTATTCGTCTCTGGTGCTGATATCGAAACTGCTGCTACCATTATTAGTGTTCGTTTGTGTGTTGATGATATCACCGCGCGCTTCTTATGAAGCACTTCGGGCTCTTCTGAGGTGAAGTTTTTGTCGTCAAAAAAAAGAAGGAAAAACTACTTATTATTATTTCTACTCCTAAACCCTAATTTGGTTTCTTGCAAGAGAAAAAAAGCTGCAACCGGCAGCGTGGCCGAGTGGTCTAAGGCGCCGGATTCAGGCTCCGGTCCGCAAGGGCGAGGGTTCAAATCCCTCCGCTGTCATTGTCATCATCTTTTTTTTATGTTACCGCGTGTGTTGTTGTGTTGTCTTCTTCTGGTCAACGTTATTTGTATTTTCGAGATCTCGAAACGGTAAATTGGAACAAAACTCTCCATTATTCTTCAACATTCATCATGCTTTCCGCGACTGTTGCACGACGGAACTTAGTCGCGAGGAGAAGAATACAAGGAGAGATTACGTTCAGCGCAATACGAACGACGGTTTTATCTTCTTCTTTTTCTTCTTTTTTAGAGATCGTCGACGACAACAACAACGTCGAGAGCAGCAGCAGCGGTAGTCGTAGGAGTAAAAAATCTAGTTGGAGGAGCACCTTTGGTAATAACGAAAGCAGTGCAAGCAGCAGTTCTTCTTCTTCTTCCGGCGTTGGAAGACCAGGAGCAGGAGGACGTTACGATCATCATCAGTATCATCGTCATCATCGGAGCCACTTTTTTTCAACGACATCAACAACTGCGAAGGAGGATTTGGAGGAGAAGAAGGCTGCTTTTGATGGGCTCAAGGCACAAATCGAGTCACAAATCCCAAGCGAAATAGCGCGCTTAAAAGCGTTGAAAACGAAATACGGGCAGGAAAAAGTCGGCGAGGTGACCGTGAACATGGTCATGGGTGGCATGAGAGGGATCGTCGGGATGCTCTACGAGACTTCTCTGTTAGACGCGAACGACGGGATTCGTTTCCGAGGGTTGACTATTCCCGAGTTGCAAGAAAAGTTACCGGGGAAGCGAGATCGAGAGCCGATACCGGAGGCGCTTTTGTTCTTATTGCTGACGAATAAAGTCCCCACGGAGAAAGAGGTGGAAGCGCTGAGAGCTGATTTAATGGAAAGAGCGGAAAAGTTCGCGAAGGAATGCGCGATGAACGATGCTGGGAATAAGAGTAAAAAAAATGTCTTTGACGCGTTGCGAGCGCTTCCGGAGGAGACGCACCCGATGACGCAACTCTCCGCGGCGTGTTTGGCCATGCAAAACGATTCAAAATTCTCGAAAATGTACGCCAGTGGGACGATGAAGAAAACGGAGTATTGGAAGTACATATACGAGGACGCTTTAGATCTGATCGCAAAGTTACCGGTCGTTGCGGCGTATATTTATAAAAGGTCGTGCGTGAAAGAAGCGGCGAGGAAATCGAGCGAGGTTCCAACCGTAGATGCGAGTTTGGATCTCGCCGCGAATTTCAGTCAAATGATGGGTTTCTCTTCCAACGAATGTAAAGAGCTCATGCGTTTGTATTTGACCATTCATGCCGATCACGAAGGCGGGAACGTCTCCGCGCACGCCACTCACTTAGTCGGTTCGGCGTTGTCCGATCCGTACTTGAGTTTTTCAGCAGGTTTGAACGGTTTAGCCGGCCCGTTGCACGGCTTGGCGAACCAAGAAGTTTTAAAATGGTTGAAAGAGGCGCAAGTAGCGTTAAAAGGCGATTATTCCGCGGAAACTGTAAAAACTTTCGTGGAAAACACGTTAAAATCCGGTCGCGTCGTCCCGGGCTACGGCCACGCCGTCTTGCGACGAACCGATCCTCGCTACGAGTGTCAAAGAGAGTTCGCCTTAAAGCACATGCCAGACGACGAAATGTTTCAACTCGTCTCCCGCTTATACGAAATAGTTCCAGACGTTCTCAAAGCGACTGGAAAAGTCCAAAACCCGTGGCCGAACGTGGACGCGCACAGCGGCGTTTTGCTCCAACACTTTGGCATCAAAGAGGAGAACTTTTACACCGTCATGTTCGGCGTCTCGAGATCGATCGGGTGTTTGAGTCAGTTGATCCTCTCGAGAGCGCACGGGTACGCCATAGAGAGGCCAAAATCAGTCACCAGTAAGTGGTTAGAGGAGAAGTTTCAATAATAATAATATATAAAGATGAAAACGTATCGTCCGCATACGACCAAAACACTTGAAGCGAATTTGTCACACACCCCCTTTGAACTTACAAAACGAGAAATGAACAGCCCTCCAAAAGGAGATTTTGGAGGCAATTTTTTTTCTCTTTTCCCACAAACAAAACTTGTTTTGCAGGGCATTAAAGTAAAGAAATATGGCAGGTAAGTATTGATGTCTCTCTTTTAATAACGTAGTCTCGTCGGTATTCGTCGATTCGATTGCATCGCGCGTCGTGCGAATCTTTCCCGCGCGATGGATGCAGAAACTCGCGTCGGTGGTAAAACCTCGCGCGCGCATTTTCGTTCGCATGAACACTTGGGGTTAGCGGCCCCAAAAAGAGGGAGAAAAAAAGAAAGAAATTGCCGAGGATAGACGACGATGCGAAGCTTTCACGGCGGGTGTTGATGGATAAATGGATGATGGTTTAGATGATACTCGTGTAACGATTGCGATTGCGGCGGTCGGGTATCTCTTTTGCCCCGTTTGTGTTCGAAATTTCCTTTTCCTTCGTCGCGTAGTAAAAAAGCTCCTTTGTACTCACACCGCAATTTTCTCCTTTCTGAATTTCCACAACAGGGTCCCAAGTGAAGACGTCCGATCTCCGATCGCAATCGAGAACTGAGCTCAAATCTGCTCTCGAGCAGCAAAAGCAGCAGTTGGCGAGCTTGAAAATCGCCAAGGTCACCGGCGGTGCGCCGAACAAGATTGCGCGCATCAAGTCCGTCCGATTAGCCATTGCTCGCATCTTGACTGTCATTCGTCAAAACCAGTTGAAATCGCTTAGAGAAGCTTACTCCGGCGCCAAGTACACGCCATTAGATCTTAGAGCGAAGAAAACGAGAGCCATTCGACGACGATTATCCCCGGCGGAAAAGAACGCCAAAACGGCCAAGCAAGCTAAGAAGGACGCGTACTACCCGAAGCGCAAGTATGCGTTGAAGGCGTAAGAGTGGAAACGCGTAAACGTATTCGTTTCGTTTGAACTTAACGAAGTATGTTTGTTTAGTCCTTTTTAGCAGAGAGAGAGAGAGAGGTTATTAGCTTTTGTTGTGAATACACGAACCGTTTGTGTATGTACGTAGTAGAATAATTATATAGAGTATGTGTCTGTGACGCGAGCTCCTTTTAGACACTTCCTTTTGAATTCGCCATTCTTTAATGGTGTTCTTGCCACCACCTAAACCGCCACCTTTGGCTCCGCCTTCGTTTCCAGACGGCTATCCTCTCAAGTCATCGAAGACGACGACGATTCAGACGACGAAGAAGGAGAACAAGAAGAACAAGAAGAAGAGCGATGACGACGAGCGTGGGAGAAAAAATACGAACGACAACGGAGAAGAGACGAACGCGAACGAAACTGGAGGAGGAATCCGAGGTAACGAACTGAACGCGACGACGACGACGATTCAGACGACGACGACACTACTGGACGAAGAGACGATGCGATGGCGAAACGAGAGGAAGAAGAACTATCCGAGATCAACGAATAAAACGGAAGAGGAAGCAGCCTCTGCGAAACGTAAACGAGAGGAAGAGTTGGAGCGAGTGTTGGAAGAGCAACGACGATTGGGCAGTTTCGAGGCGACGGTTTTGTTGAAAGAAGAAGAGAAGGAGCAGAAGAAGAACGAGAACGAGAACAACAGTAAGAACAACAAAAGCAGAACACCCCGAGGAGAACAAGCGTGCAAATTTTGGACGAGGAAAGGTAAATGCAGGTACGGGGATAAGTGTTCGTTTTTGCACGAAGAAGCGAAACGAGGCGTCGGGAAGAGTAGTAAAAATGATACGAATACTAACGCAAAACGCCATAAATGCGGAGGAGGAGAGGTACCCTTGCTGAGAAGAATATTCAAAAACGATATAGATAGGGATAATTCGAGACTGTTGCAATCGATTCGATTCTTTGTGGAGAATATTGATGACTTGCGAAAGTACGCAGTCGCTCAAGAGAGAAGCGAAGAGTTGAACCGAGAGTACTTGAAGCGCTTAAAAATGTTCTCCTTCGTGGACGATCCCGTGAAACGAACGAAAAATAGCATAGTAAAGAAGCAAGTTATCGAGGAAGTAGAGGAGGAAATGCTTTCATCCGAGGAGGAAGAGGAAAAACAAGAAGAAGAAGAAGCAAAGGAAAATAAGCAATTAGACGTTGGAGGATTCTTTTCTTGTTACGACTCTGATAAATAGAACGTACAGAAAATTTTTTGTAAACTAATAAACGCGAGCGAGCAATAGACTACTACTACCTAGTATACGCTAAGACCACACCTCATCATCATCGCCTTGTTCTCTTCGTCGGTGGAGGACCTCCAGATCGCCCTCCACGCCCTCCGCGTCCACCTTGTTGTTGTTGGCCTCTTCCGCCGGCTTGTTGCTGTTGCGGCTGTTGTTGTGGCTGATTCATTGGTCTTCCTCCTCTTCCTCCCTGTGGAGGACCTCGAGAAGGAGGATATCGATCGCGAGATGCGGAACGTTGTTGTTGCTGCTGCTGTTGCTGCTGCTGCTGCTGCTGTTGCTGGTGTTGCTGTTGCTGTTGCTGTTGACGCATTTGTTGTTGCGGGTCGCGTCCCATTCTTTGCTGTGCTTGTTGCTGCGTTCTGCCACCACCTCGACCACCGCCATCAAATTTACCCATTTTATTTTGCTGTGGTTGCTGTCTTTGTTGCTGCTGCTGCTGTGGTTGCTGTGATTGCTGCTGAGCTCCTCTGCCGCCACGCCCACCTTGTTGACCTCTCGCCTCTTGCGCAGCCCTTCCTCTGCCGCCTCCAGAAGGCACACTAAGACGCTGCGGCGATCGCTTCCGCGCCGCTGGCTGTTGTTCCGTAACCTTTTCTTTTGCCTTCGCGGCGAGCTCGTCCGCGGCTTTCTTTTCTTCCTCCAATTTGTCCTTTTCTTGCTTCTCGAGCACCCATTTCGCGTGGGTTTCTTCGATGATTTTATCAATCTCTTCCTCTGTGAGTTCGTGATGCGACGATTTATCGACTTTTTCACCGTCGATCGTGTCCGGCATCTCAATGGGAACGTCGCGAAAGTCCACTGGATTGTGCGGTTTCCATCCTTTTGGAGGATCTAAACCCAAAATTTCCGGAACAATCGTCTCCAAATCGTTATTCTTCATCTTTCGAAAGGCGGCAAAGTTCCACTGTCGAATCAAACGAAACGCTTTCCAGCGATACATGGTGTCGTTCTTCGTTTTGTATTCCTCCTCAATCTGAGCCTCTGGATCCATCTCGTCGTATACTACTTGCAAAAACTCGTTCATAAATTCTGGTTTCGAATATCTGTTACGTTCAGGATCTGTCATCGCCGCTTCATAACTCGGATACAAATTCCATATTCTCTCCATTTCCGGATTGTTTTCGAATCGGACGTATCCTTCCGGATACTTTGCATTTTCGGCGTCTTCTTTTTCCTTTTCTTTTCGCTCGTATTCTTTCTGTTCAGCGACGACGTCGATTTCTTCTCTTTCAAAGGAAGGGCAGCCCATATCCACCCAAGTGTCGTAGTGTTCGGTGGAGTACATGGTCGCGACGAGAAATATTCGCAGTTTCTTGCCTTGCTCAGGAGATGCGTCAGTTTTCTCGACGACATCCAAAACTTTCTCGAAACACTCCTTCGCAACTGGAACGATTGTCTCTCTCCATATCGTCATTTGCTCTTCCGAGAATCCAAATTTCGGCACATTCACTCGACGGCGCGGTCTGCCATCATCGACGTCATCACCATTATTATCACCTTTGTCAACATCCATCGCGTCACCGTCGCTTTTTTTATCTCCCGTCTTTTTTAATTTTACGCCCATAGCTTCCGCTTCCTCTCGCATGCGATCTTCCGTCTCTTGAATCGCGTCTATGATTATCCTACCTTTCGTTTGTTCTTCGTACAGTTTCTTCATTCTTTCATCTCGCGCTGCGACTTCCTTTGCGTGCTCTTTTTCCAAAGGGCTGTTGTCGTCGCCGAAATGAAAGAGCACGAAGTGCAAGAACATGGCGGCTTGGGCCAAGAAATTTCTCAAGAAGAAACCATCTCGCATTTGGAACGGAAACGCCCGAGCGGTTGAAATTCTTAACGTACCCGTGAGTGCAAGTTGCTCCAGAAGTTCCTCTCTGAGCATTTGCTTCTTAAACGGAGATATAGCTTTAATCTTTTCTAAAACGATATTTAAATTTTTCACGACTTTGCTTTGAAAATCGTCCACAGAAGAGACGTGCAGTTTACACGCCATGATCGGTTCACCGAACAACTCCATAGCCTCCCAAAATGCAAAGTATAACTGCGGAGAAATGATGGCATCGAACTCATCGCCGAAATCCTCGTTTGCTTCGCGGAAGACTTTCTCGACGGTTTTCAAATCATCCAGAGCAATTGCGTTCAATTTCTCTTCCTCATTTTCCTCATCGTCTTTTTGCGCTGGATTCTTTTTGTTGTTGTTGTTGTTGTTGTTATTATTATTATTATTATTCGTCTTCGAGACGCTTTTCTTTGACTGTTTGCTATTTTTACCATCTTTTGCTTTCTTTTTTGCAGCTTGATCGCATTCGTCTTCGGCGATGAAATCTATGCCCGCGGCAACGTGCGCGCTTTCGGCGAAGTCTTTGACTCCGTTCGACATTAACATACATTTCCCTCTAAATTCCGCGTGTAATATTTGCGACGATCGATTTAAAAGCTCGTCAAAAGACTTGAGCATGATGACTTGACACTCTTCACCGCAGTCGTATTTTTCGGGCCCGGTCTGGTTGTAAATTTCGCTCGCGCTTTTCATCTTTCGCAGTCCATTCTCGTCGAACTCTTTTTTAATGTCCATGATGACTATTAATCTGTCGTACACGTCCTTCTGAATGAGTTTCGTTTTACTTTTTACCCTCTTTTTCCCCGTTTTCTCTTCGGGATATTTTATGCCGTCTATATCGTGCGGATAGTAATCTCCATCTTCGTATCCTTGATTCTCCTTCGGTATAAAATTTTCGGAGAACAAGTATTTGTTCACGATATCCGAGCAATCTTCCACAGAACTCTGCGCGAAGACGTCTTCTATGAACCGAAACGGCAACAAACGAAGCTGCGTGTCTTTCAACTCCTCCGATTCTGCTACGAGCAAAAGAACCTCTAAGAATGCGCGATACGTCGACGACTTCGCATCGTTAACTTTGCTATTACTACTACTACTTTTTTTACTTTTGTCTTTCCCTTTGTCGTCGCCGCGAAGAAGCGCGTCTGATATAAAGTCCGCCAGAGCGCACTGAGAAGAAGAAGAATCGTCTAAAAAGTCTTCGTACGCCTCGATGAGTGCGCTGGTTATCTTTCCCGCCGCCATTAAAAACGCATCCGCCACCGTCGCGTTCTCTTTATATAACGCTAAAGTTTTAGTAGTTGTAGCAGTTAACAGTTTTTTCTCGAGCGCTTCGTCGTTCTCTCTCCTCGCGTCTCGTAAGATGTGTTTCTCGATGATCTCTTTTCTCGTCCGCGTTATTCGTTTCTTCTCTTCTTCTTCTTTGTTGTCTTCTTTGTCTTCTTTGTCTTCCGTCGTCGTCGTCTCGTTGTTGTTGTTGTTCATCACATCATCATCATCATCATCGTTCTTCTTCTTCGAATTTGTATTCGAGGCGCGAGAAAAGCTTTGCCCGAGTTGCATCTCTCTCAGCGCTGCTTTTAAGCGTCCTTCAAAGCAGGTCGAATAGGATTCAAACGACGAATCATCGTCTGCTTCCATCTTCTTCTTCATCTTTCTTAAATTGTTTTTGTCTTCTTCTTCTTCTTCTTCTCTGTTATCAAGAAAGAAGAGAGAGTGTGATAAAAACGAGAGAAAGAGAGTAATATAAATGAATGAATGGTGTAAGAGAAACAGAGCAGAGAAACAGAGAAAAAAACAACACAACAGAGAGAAAAAAACAACTCAAAAAAAAAAAACAGAAGAGTCTCAAATTTTACTCCTCTGACTGATGAGAAAGAAGAAAAGAGCCTGCAGTCAAAAAAACTTAATTATTTTGTTACGGAATGTGCGTCACATCAAATTCATATACCACTACTACGCGAGAGAGAGAGATGACGACGATGAGAAGAACGTTTAATAATACTAATGTCTTCTCATTAGTCGCGTGGTTCTTCGTCTTCTTCTTTTCGCTCTTTCTTTCTGTGGACGACAAAAGCAGCAGCGCTTTTGTGTCCGCGTTTTCGAGCAAACCAGTCGCGAAACCGACCGATGTGTTCTTCGCTACTTCTGTCGCGTCCAAAAAGAAAGCAGACGCGGCTTCGAATTCGTCGTCGGGAAAGAAGAAGAGCAACAACAACGTCGTCGTCGTCGAAATGGGCACCAAAGAGGATTACGAGAGAGAACACCAATCATCTTTTTCGTCCGTGTCTTCTTCTTCTGCGTCGTCGAGCAGAGAAAGAACGAGCGAGAGTGCGCCATCGGGGAAAAATCATCCGCGTCGCGTCGGTCCGAAATTAGAAGATGGTGAAGACGAAAAGGACGAGACAAACGCGGTGGAGTTGACGCGCGCGTCTCTCCTGAAAACACCGACAGAGTTTAAACGAGAAATGAAACGGGAAAAGAGCGAAAAAGAAAGACGAAAAGAAGAAGCCGCGTTGGCGTGGTTCGAGAACACGCACCCGAGTTCGCAATATAAAATGGACGAGTTCGAGAGAAGACAAAAGGAGAAAGAGGAGTTCGACGCGAAGATGCGCGAGGAAAGAGAGAAGGAAGAGAAACGGTTGACGAAGAAAATAGAGTGGTTCGACGATCCGGTGAAAGAGGACGACGACGATTTATGGATCGCAGATCGCAGGTGGCAATACGACAAGAACGATCCTTTGATGGATTTCGAGGATTACGAACACGACCAGACCGAAGAGGAGAAGAAAATCGACTACGGCGAGCTTTTATTGAAACGCATTAAAAAGAAGGTGACTTCGATGAAAACAGTGGAAGATTTAATCACGTACCAGAAGGATTTAATGTCCAGTTACGGGATTTTGAACGCCGAGAAGGCGGTAGAAAAGCAAAAGGAAGCGGAAAATGATCAAGCGGCTGAGTTGGCGAAAAAGGAAATCGAGGAGAATCCGGCAAAGGCGACGAAATCGGCGGCGTTTGCGCTCGACGCGGAGTTGTTTGAGAAGGCGCTGCAACGCAAAACGGAGAGAGAAGCAGAAGCGAGAGTGCAAAAGAAAACGAAGAACCGAAACTTGGACTACAACCGCAAGCTTTTCGAGAAGGCGATGGCGGCGAAGAAAGCAAGAGAGGAGCTACAAAAACGATGATAGTAGATGACAACATTTGTAAACTTATATGAATCTTTAAAATGCACGCGCGAATAAATAATAATAGTAAAATTACAACTCTAACCGCTTGGAAATATCTCCATTCTTCCCTTCATACTCCTCTACAATTTTCATGGCGTAACTCGGAATGTGCTCCTTTGCTCGCTCCTTGCCGTAAATTCTATTCACGTATAAATAGTTTCGAATGGTGTGATAATCTAAACTGTACATGCCAAATTCTTTTCCTTTCGGCCCGACTTTGTTCAACACCCACGCGATCAAATTTCCCACGAATCGAGGGGCACCTTTTTCAGGGCCTCTGCCTAAATAAGCCTCGTCGTCGGAGATGACGGTTTGTAAAACGAACGGTTTGCGGTCGCCTCTCGTGGTGGACGGCGTTATTTGCAAATCGTTTTTTATTAAATCAATCATTTTTTGTCCTCTTTCGTTTCGGACGGTGACGTATTGCGGGTGCAAATTCATCGGGATAGATTCGTCATAATCGACGCCCATGTACCCGACGACGAGATCGGCGAGACCGTTGACGTAATCGAAGCACGATTTACAACTTTCGGCGATGACGCCTGACGATAACTCCTTCGCCGGTAACGAAAAATACGGAATCTTCTCGTAACTTCCGTCTCTCATCTTCAGGTGCACCTTGTAATCCGGCATGAATTCGTAGTGTAAAACCTCGTCCGGTTTATCCGTCGCGTTGTTT